>Ga0265293_10000266_pt1 | contig 129240 bp, 142 predicted proteins | sample Munlanlewell138R_FD_192505 | JGI IMG/M metagenome (GOLD analysis project Ga0265293, IMG submission 192505) | Leachate microbial communities from a municipal landfill in Southern Ontario, Canada - Leachate well 138R | ecosystem: Engineered > Solid waste > Landfill > Unclassified | place...
ATAAATGTATCAATTTTTTATTTGATCATTTGAACACTTTGTTTTAAAATGCTCAAAAAATCAAACCATAAAGCACGCCCTAAAAAATAGCCTAGTTGTTTAAGCTATTCTTTATAGGATGGTTTTTCAATATCTGCTTTATACTTTTTTATTGAATACTAACCAAAAAATCCAATTTGTTTCAAAAATATGTCAATTTGTAATATTTATCCCATTTTTAAACCATCCTAACTCAACTCACAAAATTGTGAAGTGTTGTACACCACATCTTTTAGCTCATTAAGTTTTTTGACAAGTGTTTCATTGGCAACTTCATCAAGTTTAAATCTTGAATCTAAAAAATCGTAAATATTATCAATATTGGTAAAAACTTCTTTGAGCAATTCTTCTTTTATTTTTTGCTGAATCTCCATGGTTTCTCCTTGTATCTTTGATTGTCTTAGTGCATTTTGTATTCCTTTTTGAAGCTGTGGAACACTAGTTGCATTTAGGCTTTTATAAAACAAAAAGGAGTTACTATGAGTTGTTCATGCACTTCAAGTAGCACACAAATCAATATTCAACAAGAGGTAATGGATAAGATTAACAATCATCCCTGTTACAGCGAGGGTGCACACCAACACTACGCTCGAATTCACGTAGCCGTTGCACCTGCGTGTAATATCCAATGCAATTATTGTAACCGAAAATATGACTGTTCCAATGAGAGCCGACCCGGAGTAACTTCATCCAAACTTCAACCCATTGAAGCAGTGAAAAAAGTTCTTTTTATCGGTGGAGAGATTCAACAACTCTCTGTTGTAGGAATTGCAGGTCCTGGTGATGCGTTAGCCAATCCTAAAAAGACCTTTGAAACCTTTAAACTGTTGCAAGAAAAAGCACCCGATTTAAAATTGTGTTTATCCACCAATGGGCTTCGAATCGCTGATTACATTGATGAAATTGTCAAATACAATATTGACCACGTTACCGTTACGATTAATACGGTTGATGAAACAGGAGAAATTGGTTCACAAATATATCCTTGGGTGCATTGGGAACACAAAAAAGTGTTTGGAAAAGAAGGGGCTAAAATATTGCTTCAAAAACAACTTGAGGGAATTAAGATGCTCACCGACCGAGGTATCTTAGTCAAAGCCAACTCTGTGCTTATTCCTGGAGTAAATGAGAAAGATTTACCCAATGTAGCAAAAAAGCTTAAAGAACTCAATGTCTTTTTACACAACATTATGCCACTTCTAAGTAAAGCCGAATTTGGAACAAAATTTGGACTTGAGGGAGTGCCTAGTGCTACAGACCAAGAAGTCATGGCAGCACAAGAAGCGTGTGGAATGGATATGAAACTCATGTCTCATTGCCGACAATGTCGAGCCGATGCTGTAGGGTTAATCGGTGAAGACCGAAGCGATGAATTTACGAATGAAAGCTTTATCAATCTTTCTTGGGAAGAGTTAGAAGACAAATACAACATTACCGCACGACAACAAAAACATGCGGTCATTGAAAACTGGAGAGCAGCATTAGACGAAGCCAATAACAAAATCAAAATTGAACAAGCTTCAAAAACACAATTAAGCAGTTCGGGTGAGACAAAATTGGTTGCGGTAACCACAGCAGGTGAGGGAACGGTCAATTTACACTTTGGTAATGCCACAGAGTTCTTAATCTACGAAGCAGGCGATAAAGCCATCAAATTTGTCATGCACCGAAAAGTGGAGAATGCGTATTGTAAAGGACCCGAAGATTGCGACGGTTCATATCCGATTGAAGAGATTAAAAATACGCTTAAAGACTGCGATATTTTATTAACCGAAAAAATTGGAGCGTGTCCTATGGATGAGCTAAAAAGCATCAATTTGATTTGCGATGACAGTTTTGCATTTAAACCCATCGAAAAATCGGTTCATGAGGCTGTGAAAAAATATTTCTTTAAAGAAGACAAAGAGTTAGGATAATATCATGTTAATCAATGATACCACTTTAAGAGATGGGGAACAAGCACCGTATGTGGCGTTTAACACCCAAGAAAAACTTGACATTGCTACGCTTTTATATGAAGCAGGCGCACATGAACTTGAAGTGGGTATTCCTGCGATGGGAAAAAAAGAGCAAGAGGATTTAAAAGAGATTCTTGCCCTTAATTTGCCCATACAAATTATGAGTTGGAATCGAGCCACACTCAGTGATTTAGAGGCTTCACTTAAATGTGGACTCAAAGCGGTGGACTTATCTATTCCTGTTTCAGATATTCTTATTGATGTCAAATTTAATGGCGATAAAACCAAACTTCTCAATCAACTTGAGTCCACTGTTTTAGCGGCTAAAAAAGAGGGGTTGTTTGTCTGTATTGGGGGAGAAGATTCAAGCCGAGCCAATAACTCTTTTTTAAAAGAAGTGATGCAACTGGGGAAAAGTTTAGGAGCAAATCGATTTAGATATTGCGATACCGTAGGTATTTTGACACCTTTTAAAACATATGATAACATCAAAACTTTAGTGAGTTATGATTTACTTGATATTGAAATGCACACGCACAATGATTTTGGGATGGGAACAGCTAATGCCATTGCAGGATTTGAAGCGGGTGCTAAAAGTGCCAATACCACAGTGATTGGTTTGGGTGAACGAGCAGGCAATGCCTCGTTTGAACAAGTTTTAATGACCGTTAATCGTCTTTTAGGACAACAAGGGCATATCAATATTAAAGCCCTTAAAACGCTTATTCGAAAAGTCAGTCATGCTTCAAACCGAAGATTGGACAGTTCTTTACCCATTATTGGAAAAAATATTTTTTCTCATGAATCAGGAATTCATGTCAATGGTATGATGAAATCAAAAAGTTCTTATGAACCTTTCACCCCTAAAGAAGTGGGACTCAAACGAGAATTTCCTATTGGAAAACACTCGGGAAGTTCAACCTTGATGTATCATTTAAAAACCTTAGGTATAGAAGCCAATAAAGAGGTTGTACAAAAACTCTTGCCACAAGTACGAGATATTGTGACCCAAAGAAAAAAAGTACTAAATGCTTACGAGCTAAAAGAGTTATATTTATGTTCATTGGCTACTTAAGAAAAGAGTTTGAATCATCACTTGAAGCCTTATCGTTAAGCAATGCTTTATTGGATGTTGAACTCTTAAAACACACCTTTGAAGCGTATCCTCAATACTGTTTTGCCGCGTATGAAAACGATGAAATTGTAGGCGTGTTGAGTGCGTACAAATTTGAAAACCGTATTTTAATTAATGTTTTGGAAGTGGATAAAAGCTATCCCGACGTTTTAGAAAGGTTGTTAAAACTTTTTTTAAAAAATGCGTTAAATAAAACGATTTATTTACTCGTAGAACAAAAAGTTTTCCCCAAAATTGAAGCTTTAGGCTTTAGCATTTTTGCTCCTTTTATTCGTTATATGCACTTTGGTGATGCGGTTGCTTTTAATTTTTCAAATACGCATGCCAAACAAGTCAATATTGAGAATTATGAAGAAACGGCTAAGAAGATTGACAAATTGGTTTTTAATGAAAATCGAGAGCATTATGTTTCAAAAGATTGTACCTTTTCAAACTCATTAAAACTGGGAACACAAAGTGGAATTTTACACTCCTATGTGGTCAATAAAAAATACATCAAGATTTCACCTTGGCTTATGAAAGATGAAGCCTTTTTAGATGCCCAAAAACTCTTACGAGGAGTGCTTTATTATCGAGGTTTAAAGAAAATATATGGCTATGCTCCAAGTGAAGTCAAAGAGATTACCGAGCTGTATGAGAGCTACAAATTTAAAAAAGATGGCTTGTTTTATTTGATCTATAAGGGTGAAAAACCCACGATAAAATTAGACAACTTATACGCTATTTAGGACACACAATGATTGAATTTTATATTTTAGGCATGGCTTTGTTGATGTATGTGATTGGAATTATTCTGTATACCAACAATAAATACAAATCTTAACGCCTATTTCATATCAAGGAACGCTTCTTGCATAAAATTAATAGCCTTTAAAATTTACTGTAGGAGAGTGATTTTTCACTCTTTTACGGGCTATTGAAAAATGAGGAAGAGTTTATGAGTATGGCAACGCATCAATCTACGTACAATTATGCTAAAAAATTTTCAAATTACAAAGATTTTTATATCAAACACAACGATTTAATTTTTTCAAAACTGGGATTGGGTACATTTAACAAAGAACCTTATAAAGAAGAGAATTATGTTTTTCACTACATCGAAGGGGTAAAACAAGCCATTAAAAGTGGTATCAATTTAATTGATACTGCCAGCAACTATCGATACGGACAAAGCGAAAAAGAGATAGGCATTGCGCTTAAAGAACTGTATGAAGAAAATGCCATTACCAGAGAAGAGTTAATTATTTGTTCTAAAGGGGGATTTATTCAACTAGATTTCCCATTTCCTCACAATCCCTATACATGGATTGAAGAAAACATTATTGAGTCTAAATTGGCATTAAAAGAAGACATTGAACTCGATCAACACTGTATGACACCCGATTTTTTAGAGTGGTCATGTAAACGTTCATTGGAAAATATGGGGGTAAAAAGTTTTGATATTTACTATTTACACAATCCCGAAATGCAACTGATCAAATTAGGTTATGCAAAATTTCTAAAAAAAATCGAATCCATTTTTAAACGTTTTGAAAAAATGGCAGACCAAGGTTTAATCAAATATTATGGCGTTGCGGTATGGAATGCGTTTATCAATCCTAAAAACAATAAAGAACACATCAATTTAGAAGATTTAGTTCAAATTGCACAAAAAGTAGGCGGAGATAATCACCGATTTAAATACATACAAACTCCTTTTAATTTGGCTAAAACTTCTATTTACACAATGCCAACGCAAAGCGTTAAAGGGGAAGAGTGTACTTTGTTACAAGCCGCACACCGTTTAAATATGGGGGTTATTTCAAGCAGTTCACTTTTACAAATGAATTTGTTTAAACAATCATTTAAACCCGAAACCGGCTATTTACTTGACCAAAAAATGATTTTAGAAAACGACATTCAATTGGCATTACAATTTTGTCGTTCAACCCCAGGCATTATCAGTTCTTTGTTTGCTTCAAAAGCTCCTGTACACATTAAAAACAATGTGGAAATCACCAAAATTAAATCAACACCTCGTGCCAATTATGATTTAATTTATAAGGTATAAAATGGTTTATGATGTCATCGTAGTAGGTTCTGGAATTGCCGGGTTAATGGCAGCCATTGAGGCAAAGAGTGAACAAAATAAAGTTGCCATCATTACTAAAACCAATATCTTTAAATCCAATTCTTCTATGGCAAGTGGAGGCATCAACGCTGTTCTTGACCCCAATGACACACAAGCCTTAAATGCCCATATTCAAGATACCCTAAAATCAGCCAAAGGCTTAGGCAACAAAAAAGCCATCACCTATATGTGTACACAAGCTTCATCTATCATCCAAAAACTTGAAAAATATGGGGTAGATTTTCATAAAAATGAAGAGGGTACCATTACACAAAGAAGTTTTGGTGGAAGCAGTTTTAAACGAACCTGTTTTGTAGGGGATAAAACGGGCGGTGCCATTACACAAGTGTTAATTCGAAAAGCCCGTGAAATCGGGATTGAATTTTTAGTCAATAATTTTGTTTTAAATATTGCCAAATATAAAAACAGTGTCAGTGGTGTTGTGGCTTTACGAAAAATAGATTCTGCTGTCTTAATCTATCCTGCGAAAGCCGTTGTTTTAGCAGGTGGAGGTTATGCGGGTATTTTTCGAGGCAATTCAACCAATGCCCAAGATTATACGGGAGATTTATTGGCGGTTTGTTTGCGTGCAGGATTAAATCTGTCCAATATGGAGTTTATCCAATTTCACCCCACAGGTATTGCCAAAACCAATTATTTGGTCACAGAAGCAGCCCGTGCCGAAGGAGGTTATTTGATTAACTCTGAGGGCGAGCGATTTATCAATGAATTGGAAACGCGAGATAAAATCGCCAAAGCCATATTAAAACAACAACTCAAAGGACAAAAAGTCTATATTGACTTACGACACATTCCTAAAGAAACCCTTGAAATCAGACTTCCTTCTTTGTACAGTGCCGCTTACAATCAATGCGGTGTCGATATTGCCACGGAACTTTTAGAGATAAAACCCGTCGCTCACTATACCATGGGCGGGGTGGATGTGGATATGACCAGTTGTTCCATCAAAGGATTATACATCTGTGGAGAAATGGCATCAAATGGTGTTCATGGGGCAAATCGATTGGGCGGAAACTCACTGCTTGATGGAGCCGTATTTGGGGAACTTGCTGGTGCAAAAGCCAAAGCACACTCTTTAAAAACGCATTTTTTACCTGTGGATTATAATATTGTCATCAAAGACATTCAAGCCATTGATAAGATTTTTGAATCGGATTGTTCTAAAAATTTCAATGCCATTCGGATTTCTATGGGGAATTGCCTCTTTAGTAAAGTCGGCATTATCCGAAATAAAAAATCTTTGGTACAAGCGTTTGATTACATCAAATATTTACGAAGAGAATCTTATGGCTTACATTGTATCAATAAAGAAAGACGAAATAACGTTGAATTGGTTTCGATTTTAGAACTGCGAAACGCATTAGAAGTCTCTGAAGCGATTATTTTAGCCGCACAAAAACGAAAAGAGAGTCGAGGGGCTCATTACAGAGAAGATTATCCTAAAACCAACCCAACTATGAATAAACCGATCCTTTTAAAAGAGGTTCAAAAAGGGTATTTTAAAGTGGCATTTGCCCAATCAAAGTTTTTGGATTTTTTGAAAAAAACATTTACCAATAAAATCAATCACAATTAAAGGAGAAGACAATGGCAAAAGTAATGTTAAGAGAAGTCAATGGGGTTGTATCTTTCTATTTTGCAAAAAAAGATATGGAAGAGACGATAGAAACATTGGAGTTTGACACAGAAGATAACTGGGGTGGAGAAGTGACACTATCCAATGGAGAGACGTGGTGGATTCAACCTGGGGCAAAAAAACTGCCTAAAGAAGAGGTGTGTAAGAAGATAGCTGATTGATTATTGAATATTTTTTATACAATAAAAAGGATATAAAATAAACATCTTTCGTTATAATTAGATTTTAATTGCACCTAAGGAGCAAATATGTCTGGTTTAAACGAATCATGTAAAAAATGCTTAACCACAAAAGAATTAACTACCCTTTATGAGATAGCTTCAATCATTTCAAATCAATACAATTTAGAAACCTCATTAGAACAATCAATGAAAGTTTTGAAAAATACATTGAATTTAGAAAATTGCGTCGTTCACGTCATTGAAGAAGACATGTTAAAAGTGTTTGCCTCGGTTGAGCTGAATAAAATTCAAAGAAGCCTTGCGTGTTATAAAATAGGTGAAGGCGTGACGGGTATGGCAGCTCAAGAGCAAGAACCTATCGTAGTTGAGAATGTTCACAACGATACTCTGTTTTTAAATAAATCAGGGAAACGTGATGTCAATAAGCAGTCCTATGTTGCCGTTCCAATGATTGTTGATAACACAACCATTGGTGTTTTGGGTGCAAGTTTAACAAAAACCACGGAAATTGGTTTTGAAGACACGGTTAGAATATTAACCATTGTCAGTTCGATTTTTGCACAAACGATTTATTCATTTCAAATGAATCAAAAAGAGAAAGAACGGCTCAAAGAGCTGAAACTTTACTATAAAATGGAGTGGGATTCAAAAGTGCATAATTTTGGTGATATTATAGGGGAAAGCCCTAAAATGCAACAAGTTTTTCAAGTCATCCAAAGAATTGCTCAAAGTGATGTGACTGTACTCGTACGAGGAGAAACAGGAACAGGGAAAGAACTTGTAGCGGCAGCTATTCATAAACGCAGTAAACGAAAAGATGAACCGTTTATTAAACTTAATTGTGCTGCCATTACAGATACCTTACTTGAAAGTGAACTGTTTGGGCATGAAAAAGGAGCCTTTACGGACGCCAAAGAGACACGAAAAGGTCGATTTGAACTTGCCGATGGTGGAACGCTGTTCTTAGATGAAATTGGGGATATTAGTGCCTCAGCTCAAGTGAAACTTTTACGGGTATTACAAGAAAGAGAGTTTGAACGTGTGGGTGGAAGTAAAACCATTAAAGTCAATGTTCGACTCGTAGCCGCAACCAATCGAAACTTAGAAGAGATGGTAAAAAAAGGGGATTTTAGAGAAGATTTATACTATCGTCTTAATGTTATTCCCATTGATTTACCTCCTTTAAGACAACGAGGTGATGACATTAAGCTGTTGGTAAATTTCTTTTTAGAAAGAGCCATTAAAAACCACAAAAAAGTGGTCAAAATCACCGAAGAAGCCATGAACACACTGTGTTCTTACCCATGGCCTGGCAATGTTCGTGAACTTGAAAATACCATTGAACGTATTGTTCTAATGGGCAATGAAGAGGGTATCAGCCAAAGCGATATGCTGTTATTGTTGCCTGCTTTTCATGAAAACAATGTACAAAACACTCTAACCGCAGCGCCACCTTCGAAAAAAACCTTAGATGATCTCGAAAGAGAAGCCGTGATTGAATCATTGCAACGACATAACGGGAATCAGTCGCAAGCCGCAAAAGAGCTTGGAATCACACTACGACAAATTGGGTATAAAATAAAAAAATATGAACTCTAAAATAACTTACAAAAATGAAAACTTTGAACTGATTGACGAATTTATCGACATTGGATACTCAGCAGAGGATGTTGAAGCATTGGGATTAGACAACCACCCTTTGCATATTTCAAAAAACAGTCCCAATAGAACAATTCAGATTTTTCTCTCATACCCTTCATTTGAAGCATTTAAAGAAGAAATCATCGCATTTGATGAGTTTATGAATGATGCCAAAGTTGAGATATTTACCTATATTATTTTTAATGAACCCCTTGAATTTGATTACACATTTAAAAAATTAATTCCAGCTTTTGATGTCAATGATGAGTTTGGAAGTATGTACGGAACAAAAATTGTAAGTGGCTCTTTAGAAAATAAATTAACAAAAGCACTCTTTTTAATCGGTAAAGATGGTGCCATTTATCACATAGATATGCCTGATAATTTAGAAGATTCTTTCGATATTGAACGTATTCGTGTGGAATTAAATAAGGTGTACCAATCATATACAGGAGTGGGATGTCATGGATGATATAAAGCAAAAACTGCAAGAAGGAAGCCTCGTTCCCTTTTTGGGTATGGGAATTTTTAAAAATACAATCACAAAAGAGGGAATACCTCTTCCTTTTGACAGCGATTCAATGATTTTAGCCTTGAACAACGGTCGAGCCATGAGTCCTCGATTGATGTACGAATACTCCCGTGCTGCCATGAGTTTGGAACAACGAAAAGGGCGAGAGTTTATCGTACAAATGACCAATCATATTTACAGTTCCAAAGAGTATGAACTGCCATTAACCTACCAATGGCTTAAAACCATTCAACCCAAATATGTGATTGATACAAACGTCGATGACTCTTTACTTAAAATTTATAACGATGTTGATCATATCTTAATCACAGGTATTTCAAGAATCACCGCTGATTATGATCGATTTGTTATTTATCAATTTGATGCGACTTCACAAACCTACGCTCAAATCTCAAAAGATGAACTGACGTTGGATTTACCCATTTTACTTAAACCCATGGGAAGTACCCAACCTGCTATGAACTTTATTATTTCTGATGCGGACTTTGTTGATTGGCTTACAGAAGCCATGGGAGGTTACGCTATTCCTCCTATTTTAAAAGAGTTACGAAGAGGGAAAGATTATCTTTTTATGGGAGTAGATTTTTCAAGAGACACTTTTAGAATGGTTGCCAATGAACTGACGTTAGAGTTACATGGTGGTATCACTTTAATTGATAAAGAAGAATTAACTAAAAAAGAGGAAAAATTTATCCATACTCATAATTTAGAAAATATTAATATGAGTATTGATGAATTCATAAAAAGTCATGGATAATACAACAACCATTTGCGACTTCTGTGGAAAACCACTCCAAGAAGTTAAAAAAATATTCAGCAGTGAACATTCACACATTTGTGATGAGTGCATTAGTATGTGTGCTTCGGTGTTAAATAAAGAGAGTTTACAAGAAGCCAAAAAAGAGTTCCAAAAAGGCTTAAGTGTTCCCATTAAAATCAAAGAGCATTTAGACGATTATGTTATAGGGCAAGAAGAAGCCAAAAAAATCTTAGCCGTGGCTTTATATAACCATTACAAACGCATTGATAGACCTGTGCATAAAAATGTGGAACTGGAAAAATCGAACATCATGCTCATCGGACCTACAGGATCGGGCAAAACACTCTTAGCCAAATCTTTGGCAAAAATCATGGACGTTCCTTTTGCCATTGCTGATGCCACAGCTTTAACAGAAGCAGGTTATGTAGGTGAAGATGTGGAATCCATTCTTTCAAGATTGTTAGCGGCTGCTGATTTTGATGTTGAAAAAGCCCAACGAGGCATTGTCTATATTGATGAAATTGACAAAATTGCCAACAAAAGTGAAAGTGCCACCAGTGGAAGAGATGTCAGTGGGGAAGGAGTTCAACAAGGATTACTCAAAATTTTAGAGGGTGCGGATGTCTATGTTCCTGTTAAAGGAAGCCGAAAAAACTCCAGTGCCGAAACCATTTTGTTTGATACGACTCATGTGTTGTTTATTTGCGGTGGAGCGTTTGTGGGCTTACGAAAAGAGAGTGAAAAAATCAAAAGCATCAAAATGGGTTTTTTAAATGAAAAAGAGACTCAAGAGAATAAAGAGATTGAAGCCAAAGAGTTAATCTCTTTTGGACTTATTCCTGAGTTTGTGGGGCGTATTCCTGTGATTGCTCAACTGAATAAACTCTCACAAGAAGATTTAATCAAAGTATTGCAAGAGCCTAAAAATGCCATCACTAAACAGTATGAAGCCCTATTTGAACTCGATGGAGTAGAACTTAAATTTAACGATGAAGCCTTAGAAGAGATTGCTAAAATTGCGTTTGAAAAAGATGTAGGTGCCAGAGGTTTACGAGGTATTATCGAAAAACTTATGTTGCCCATTTTGTATGAAATTCCCTCGCAAGATGATATACTTTCATGTATTATTACCAAAGAGTACATCAAAAAAGAGAAAGAGGTTGAGCTTCATTTTAAGAAAAAAGGCTCTCAAAAAAAGAATCAAAAAGAGATACTTTATCGTGATATTAAAAAATAATTTACAAATTTGTCAAGCCACCTTGGACGATATTCCTTTTTTAGTTCCTCTATTAGAACAACTTTTTTGTATTGAAAAAGATTTCACTTTTAACGCCCAAAAACACACCCTGGGTTTAACTCAACTCATTAATGCCCCTGAACGTTTTGTTTTTATTGCAAAATTTGAGGATGAAATTATTGCCATGATAACACTGCAAATTCTTATTTCAACCGTTACAGGCACAAAAAGTGGCTTGATTGAGGACTTTGTAGTCAATGAGGAGTATAAACGTTTGGGGGTAGGAACGCAACTGTTTGACCACCTTAAAGGGTTTGCTTTACAACAAAAACTCTCACGACTCCAACTGGTTTGTGATGAAGACAATCATCATGCCAAAGCCTTTTATGCGCATAAACAGTTTAAGCCCAGTAACTTAAAAGCATGGTACACCTCTTTGGAATAACTTTTGCATGGTAATTCTTAAATATTTTGATTTAAAGGATGACCAATGGCGGTTAAAATTACCGATGAATGTATTAGTTGTGAGGCCTGTATCAGTGAATGTCCTGTTGCAGCCATTTTAGAAGAGGGACACGAAAAAAATCCGTATGATGATATTTTTTATGTTAAACCTGAGTCTTGCGTTGAATGTGTGGATCATGCCGATACGCCAAGATGTGCTGAAGCTTGTCCAACCGAGGGTGCAATTGTATGGGATATGCCTTATACGGCTGAATTTAATGACTATTATGCTTCAAAAAATGAAGAAGGTGTCTATAAAATTCGAGAACATAAATCAAAAGGCTTGATGCTTCCAAGCGTAAAAGCACAAAAATTTATTGAAGCGGTACCGATGTCAAGCAGAGAACAGTATGAAAAGGTAAGTGATTTCTAAAAAAGATAGACTTATAACTCTTTTTAACTCAATATTCGTTATATTACGGGTATGAAAAAATTATTTGATGTCGATGGAAACATCTGGATAAAAAAAGATAACCGTGGTTTTATAGGCAAAGGTCGAATTGAATTGTTGCAAAACATTCAAATTTATGGTTCCATTTCAAAAGCAGCCAAGCAAATGAAAATGAGCTATAAAGCCGCATGGGACAGTGTCGATATTATGAATAAACTCTCCAACAAACCACTTGTTACAAAAGTAACAGGGGGCGTTGGTGGAGGCGGTACGGTTATTACAGCGTATGCCAAAGAACTCATACGTGCCTACGAAGAGGTCTCTTTGTTGTATCGAAACTACTTTGAAACATTGAGCAACTCTTTTAATGCCAACTTACTTGATGATACCTTTGAAGAACCTGTTTTTTGTCGATTAACGGGTACCATAAAAGAGAAACTCAATATCAATGACAATTATGAAATCACCATCCAAACCAAATCCAATCAACTGCTCACTGCTATTGAGAGTAAGAAGTTTGTGGTAGAAAAATCTTTAGAAATTGGGGATGAAATCAACTGTTTGATTGAAACCAACAATATTGTACTGAATAAAACCAAAAACAAAAACAGTGCAAGAAATATTTTAAAAGCCAAAGTATTAAAGATAAATGATGATGGCATTAACTCCACCATTAAGCTTGATTGTGGCAAGGATGAAGTTATCTTTGCTAAAATAACCACAGCAAGTTGCCATAAGCTTGAAATAAAAGTAGATGACATACTTTTTGCTTCATTTAAAGCGTACAGTATTAATATTATTTAATCTGAACTTTTTACCCAAAGATAAAATCAAGATAATCAAGGAGAATAGAGTGGAAAAAGAGAATTTATTGATTGTCATTTCAACACACAATGCCGATTCTATTATGAAATTTCCCCTTTTATACGGAGGGGTTTGTCTTCCAAGAGAATATTTTAAAAGAGTCCATGTGATGTTTTGGGGTGCATCCATTCAAACGCTGCAAGAAAACAAAACCATACAAGAAAGAGTACTTGAGATACAACACGAGGGAGTTGAGTTCAGTTCGTGTATTGTGTGTGCACAAGAGTATGACGCCGTTGAGAGCTTGGAGGCATTAAATATTGTGTGCAATCATACAGGAGAACTCTTAACTTTTGCACTCAAAGATGAGTCGTGGAGTGTACTTACGGTTTAAAGCTTCTATGTAAAATAATACACCCCTAAAGCCAAAAGAGTGTATCGCACTGTTTTTGCCAAAGCAACAATCATCAAAAAATATTTAAATTGGTAGTGAAAAACTCCGGCAATAAAAGTCAAAGGGTCACCAATAATGGGTACCCATGAAAGCAATAAGGTGTATCCTCCAAATCGTTCAAACTGTTTTTTATACCTTTGCATTTTTATTGTATTGATATACCCTTTTTCTTCTAAAAAATCTTCACCTTTAAGCCCTAAATAGTAGTTTACACATGAACCCAATATGTTCCCTGCACTGGCAAATACAATCAGTCCATAAAGATTATGCCCTTGTGTGATGTTGTAAACCAAAACGCCCTCGCTTCCAAGAGGAAACAAAGTGGCTGAAATAAATGCGATAAAAAATAGAGTCAGATAAATCATAAAAAATTATATCCAAAAGTTTATATGAGTTTTAAGATTTCTTGGCTATAATTGCAACTTCTAAAGAGGAACATTGAAAATATCACGGTATTTTGAATGCTCTTCTTTAGCCTCTTACAATTGCTTTTAAAGACAACGCCCCAGGATGGGAACATAGCAAGGCACCTTTTTTAGTAGTGTGTTTGAGCCCCTGAAGAAGAGTACTTTTATAAGTACTCTTTTTTTATTTCTGTAAAACTCCGGCTAATTCCAGTTCAAGTTTAACCTCATCACTGACAGCAACTCCACCTGCTTCAAGCAATTTATTCCAAGTAATCCCAAAATCTTTTCGATTGATTTTACCTTCAAGCGATAGACCCACTTTTTGATTTCCCCACGCATCTTCCCCTAAGCCACTCTCTTCAAGCTCCAGCTTAACCTCTTTCGTTACGCCGTGCATCGTCAAATTTCCATAGACATTCTCTTCTTCTACTTTGATGACTTCAAAAGTAATGGTTGGATATTTTGCGGCATTAAACATATCCTCTGCTTTTAAATGGGTATCTCGTTTTTCATTGGCCGTATTAATAGATGCCACATCAATGATTCCTTTTAATGCTTTTAACGTTTTTGAAGCTTCATCGTACTCAATGACACCTTCAAACTTTTCAAAATTTCCTTTAACGTTTGATACCATCATATGCTTCACTTTAAAACCCACATATGAATGAGCCGTATCGACTTTGTATGTTCCTGCATAAAGCGCACCTGTTGCTAAAATTGAGATTAAACCTAATTTTATAATTTTCATTGTTTTCCTTTGTATTTGGTTTTAAATTTTCATTATACTATCTAATGATAATAGATGTCAATATTATAATATTAATTATATGACATTTGTTTTAATTTGCACTCATTTCAATCATAATAAAATGAGCCTTTGTCAAGGCTTTTATATGCAATTGCGTTTCATTGACAACCTTTAACGCATCTGCTTCATTTAACTCAATAGCATTTACATGACATCTCCCTTCAATTTGTACAAAATAGACTTGTCGGTTTGCTTCTATTTCAAATGTAAGCTCTTTTTGAGCATCCAATTGGCTGACATAAATATTGACATCTTGATGTATATTCACTTTGGCTTTGCCACTTAAAGATGAAACAATAGGCAAAAGTTTATTCACTCTTTCGTCCCATTCATATTTGTACGAACCATACAGAGGGTTTACGCCTTTTAAAGGCGGTAAAATCCAAATTTGCAATAACCGTAAATCGGTATTGCCATGATTATACTCACTGTGCATAACACCTGTTCCTGCACTCATATATTGAACATCACCTCTTTTTAACGTCTCTTCATTTCCCATAGAATCTTTATGAGTGATTTCACCATCAACGACATAAGAAATAATCTCCATATCACTGTGCGGATGCATATCAAATCCACTGTGAGGATGAACAATATCATCGTTTAGCACTCTTAACACTCCAAAATTTAAGTTATTTAAATCTCGGTATTGTGCAAAACTAAAATGAAATCGACTCTGTAACCAACCTTGGTTGGAAAGATACATTTTTTCTTTTGAAATTTTTTCTAACATAGGTTATCCTTTAAATAAATAACTGCTCATGGAAATATTTGAGTAAGTCATTTCTTTATTAATTATCTCTGCCTTATAATCACGACTTGTTCCCAAGGCAATTAATAACGGCAAAAAGTGTTCTTCGGTGGGATGATTGTATTTAAAATAAGGAATCTTTTTATACTCTTGAAACGTTTGAATATTTCCTTCCTTTAACGCTTCATCCACGCAATCGTTAAATATTTTAGCTTCTTCTTTTACACTAGCTTTCCAAGAAGGGTTCATGTCGTATAAATTATGTGTAACTGACCCACTAAATACCAGTAAAGCATCTTCTCTTAAGACGCTTAATGCTTTGCCTAAATCCAGCAACGCTTGTGGTGTATAGTGTATGGGCAAACTCAGTTGAACAACGGGGATATTAATTGCTTCATACAACATATATAAAACTGTCCAAACGCCATGATCAAAACTTTTTCTTTTTTCACTGACGGTGATATTATAAGCACTTAATTTCTCTAAGATTTCTAAACTTATCGTTTCATTGCTTGAAAGTTCATAGGTAAACTCATACAACTCTTTTTCAAACCCATAAAAATCATACATCAATTCATGTGAAATTGGAGATATCATCTCAAGAGTGGGTGTCACCCAATGCGCAGAAATGATTACAACATACTTAGGTTTTCCCAGACGTTTTTGAATATTTCTTAAATTATTTTTAGTGGCAGTTGCTTTTAAAATTGTATTGGGTGCCCCATGAGAAATAAATAAAGAGGGAAACATCTTTTTCCTTTAGTACTAATTAGTAATATTACTTTAAAAAAAGCTACTGCGATTTTTGTAACTTATTTAAAAGTGTGTATAACGTTTCCAACTCTTCGTTATTTAAAACATTGAAATACGCTTCAAAGTTTTTGGCATGTTGTGGAAACACCTTTTCAATTATTGCTTTACCCTTTTGAGTAATAGACAATATTGAAGCTCGTTTATCGTTTTCATCTTGCAGTGAAACAATTAACCCATCTCGTTTTAAGTTTTTTACCACCACGGTAATATTGCCTGGTGTACTCATGGTTAACTTTGTAATGGAACCAATATTTAAATCCCCTTTGTGATACAACACTTCTAAGACTTGAAATTGTGGCATGGTTAAATCGTACGATTGAATATAGGCTAACTCTTTGGCTCTTATTTTATTGTAAGTTCTAAAAACTTGCATCCAAGTTTTCATTAAAAGTGCTGCTTTTTGCCCATAGTGTGTTGCCATACGATTTTTCCTTTACGCTGTTAATGAAATCATACTACTAATTAGTAGTATTTGTCAAGAGATGTTGTAAACCCGTTAAAATTGGTGATACTTCAAATTAAATCAGAATAATCGGTATTAACAATAAGTACTTTTTTGGTTTTTTTATTATAAATAAATCGTGGGTCTTTACGTTTGATGCAACTTAAAATCACCATTTTAATCTCATCATCGCTTTTATTGTTTTGTTTTAAAAAAAGAAAAAATTCATTCATAGGAATAAATCGTAAAGAAGAATCGCCAGACGATGTCAATTGAGGTTTGTAAATGGAACGCATTTCATTAAACGCACTTTGAAGCAGTTTAATTTCAGAATTAAAGACTTTGATAATACGTTTTTGATTCTTTTCCAAACGTCGGATTTCATTTTGGTATTGCTCTTTGATAAACCCTATGCTTTGTTTGAGTAAAGAGATTTGTTCATCTTTGGATTTAACAATGGTTTCTATGCGTTCATTGATGTGATTATCCATAGAGGTATTTGGCTCATTTTTGGAAGCTTCTTTGTTATTTTCTTGAAAAAATTCCGTCACATAAACAAAGGTTTTTCCCCCTTGTTTAAGTGATTTAAGCTGTCCGCTTTTAATACGATAATGTACCCCTTGTAAAGATAAGCCTAAAAGTTGTGCTGCTTCACTTGTCGTAACCAATCTTTCCAAGGTAACGCCTTACATCTTACTTGAATCGATTTCAATAACCGTATGCACATTGCCTCGAGGTTTGAAATCGGCAATCACTTTCATGTATCGAGGTTCAAGTTTTGTGTATAAGGTATCAAAAATTTCATTGGCTGAATTTTCATGAGAGATCTCTCGAATCATAAATGAATTGATATAGAGTTTCAACGCTTTAAGTTCAATAACTCGCTTATTGGGGATATATTCGATTTTAATGGTAGCAAAATCGGGATAACCACTTCGTGGGCATTTTGCCATAAATTCGGGCAATTCAATATTAATGGTATAACTCTTTTCATGTTCATTGGGCCAAAAATTTTCTTCTTTATTAATATCAAATTCGACAATCTCTTTTTCACCGTATTTCATCTATTTTTTACCTTTTATTTTAATTTAATGTTATTTTATTATTGGAACGAAGCACCATTTTAGCACAATTTACTTACATTTGTTATGAAGTAAATCTGAAAATTTTACATAATTTTGGAAAATTATTGATTTATTGTATAATGCGTTTCGAAAATTCACACTTTAGGAGAAATGATGAATACAGATAAGTATGACATTGCAATTATTGGCGGCGGTCCAGGCGGAATTGGTACTGCCATTGAAGCAGCCGTTCATGGAATTGAAAATATTATTATTATTGATAAAGCCGATAATCATTCAAGCACCATTCGAAAATTTTATAAAGACAACAAACGAGTTGATAAAGATTGGAAAGGACAAACCATTCATATTGAGGGGAATATTCCTTTTATGGATGGAACCAAAGAGAGTACTTTGGACTTTTTTGACCAACTTTTAGATGAAGAAAAAATCGATACGGCGTTTAATACTGAAGTGGAAAGTATTGTACGAAATGAAGAAGAAGACTGTTTTTTAATCACTACAGCTACTCAAAGTTTTAAAGCCAAAGGCGTGGTTATTGCCATTGGTAAAATGGGAAAACCCAATATGCCCAATTATAAAATTCCCCCATCACTAAAAGAGTTTGTCAATTTTAATTTGGATAAATGTTCATTGGGTGAAAAGATTTTAGTCGTAGGTGGTGGAAACTCGGCTGCTGAGTATGCCTACCAATTGGCCGATGAAGGCAACAATGTTACACTGGTGTATCGAAAAAATGAATTCAGCCGACTCAATGTCGAAAATGAAGTGATTTTAAAACAGTACAACGGTCAAGAAAAACTTCGACTACGAATGAATACCGACATCAAATCCTTGGAAAATGAACACGGAAAAGTCAAAGTTAATTTTGACGATGGATACCATACCATCTATGACCGTGTTATTTATGCCATTGGCGGAACGACACCTGTGGATTTCCTAAAAAAGTGTGGAATTGAACTTGATGAAACAGGAAGCCCCATTTACGATGAACACTACCGAACCAACGTACACTGTATGTATGTGGCAGGAGATATTGCCTTTAATACAGGGGGTTCAATTGCAGCCGCACTCAATCATGGGTATCACATTGTCAACTCTTTTTTACGTCGAAGTGGGAAAATTTATGCCTATACCGATAAAGTTGAAGAGTTTTTCCAAAAAAATCCTTCGTTTAGACCCTAAACTGTTTTTTGATATTTTTTGTAAGTTTTATGCCACTTTTATAAAAATTGTAGCTAAAAATAGTATACTAATAATTGACAAAATTTATTTTAGGAGATATCTATGAAGAAAATAGCAACCTTTACCCTAGCAACTGTTTTAAGTCTTCCTGCTTTTGCAGCTGAGTTTATAACCATTGGTACTGGTGGAGTAACGGGAACGTACTATCCAACAGGTGGTGCCATTTGTCGATTGGTCAATCAATACAAAAAAGAGACCAAAATCCGATGCTCGGTTGAATCAACGGGTGGTTCGGTTTATAACGTTAATACCATCAAAAACGGTGAACTTGATTTTGGTACGGTTCAAAGTGATGTTGTTTATCAAGCCTATAATGGAATCAAGCAATTTGAAGGCAATAAAATTGAGAAAATCCGTTCTGTAATGGCGATTTATCCTGAGTTATTTACACTTGTTGCACGAAAAGATGCTAACATTAAAAATATTATGGACATCAAAGGAAAACGAATCAATCTGGGAAATCCAGGAAGTGGAAATGAAGCAACAGCGTTGGCTTTATTTGATGTCTTAGGAATCAAAAAATCAGATTTGGCATTTGCCGGTGCTTTAAAAGCAGCAGAAATGCCTGATGGTATAAGAGACAATAAAATTGATGGTTACTTCTATATGGTAGGACACCCAACAGCTAATATCAAAGATGCTTCAAACTCTGTTGATGTCAATATTGTTCCTATTGCTGGTCCAAAAGTGGATGCATTTGTTAAAGCCAATCCCTATTTTGCACAAGCAGATGTTCCGGGTGGATTGTACAAAGGCAACGATGAACCTACTCCTACATTTGGGGTAAAAGCGGTTTTAATTGCCAGTACGGATGTGAGTGATACAGCTGTTTATACAGTAGTAAAAGCCATTTTAGAAAACTTTGATGAGTTTAAAACACTTCACCCTGCGTATGCGCATATTACAAAAGAATCATTACTCGATGGTTTAAGTGCGCCATTACATGAAGGGGCTAAAAAATATTATAAAGAAGCGGGACTTTTAAAATAGTTTCAAAGACCTTTGGGTCTTTGAAATGATTTGTAGTTTTTAGCTTATACCTCGTAGGTTAAACACTGCAAATAAACTTTAAAAGGTATTTATATGGCAATTTATAAAGAAAAAGCTCACACCCTTGATGATTTAGAAAATGAAGAGAAACAAAATGCCGAAAATTTAACCAATGATTTGGAAGGACAAAGGGTCTTTTTACCGCATCATTATGAATTTTGGATGATTTCCGCCATTGCGTTTTGTTGGTCGATGTTTCAACTGTATATCGTCGTTGAACCCATTAATTCAACCATTTCTCGCTCCGTTCACCTTTCGTTTGCCATTGTTTTAGCCTTTTTTATTTTCCCTATGTTTAAAAAACCCTACTTTTTAGAAAAGATTCGTTGGTTTGGTTATACTCTTGCAGCCATTGGGGTTTATTGTGCTTCTTATGTTGCTGTAAATTACAACAGTCTGTCTCTACGACCCGGTGATTATTTGCAAATAGATATCATTGTTGCTTTGGTGGGGATTATTATTTTGATTGAAACGGGGCGAAGAGTTTTAGGCATTGCGTTATCGATTATTGCCATACTCTTTTTAGCCTATGATATGTTAGGTCCTTATATGCCTGAGCTGATTATTCATAAAGGGGCAAGTTTAAATAAACTCGCTGGTCATATGTTTTTAACCACCGAAGGAATTTTTGGTGTGCCTTTAGGGGTAAGTACGGGTTTTGTATTTTTGTTTGTTCTTTTTGGGGCATTGCTTGATAAAGCAGGAGCGGGAGAGTATTTTATCAATTTGGCATTTTCTTTGTTGGGGAAACTACGAGGAGGTCCTGCTAAAGCATCGGTAGTAGCATCGGGATTTACGGGTATTATGTCGGGAAGTTCAATTGCCAATACCGTAACCACAGGTACGTTTACTATCCCTTTAATGAAACGAACCGGTTTTTCACCTGAAAAAGCAGGGGCAGTTGAAGTGGCTGCTTCAACCAATGGTCAGCTTATGCCACCGGTTATGGGTGCGGCTGCATTTATTATCGCTGAGTTTTTAGGTTTAGCCTATACCGATGTTATTTATGCCGCGTTTATTCCAGCGTTTGTCTCCTATTTTGCTCTGTTTTATATCGTTCATTTAGAGGCTTTAAAATTGGGACTTGAAGGAATGGATGATAAAGATATTCCCTCAAAACTGCAAACCTTTTTAAGTGGAGCACACTATTTAATCCCTATTTTCTTCTTGATGTACACTTTGATGGTTTTGCGAGAAAGTGCAGCAAGTGCCGCTTTTAATGCCATCATGCTCTTGATGTTACTCATGGTAGTGCAACACCCTTTTAGAGCCTATTTAGCCAAAGAGAAACTCACACGAGATATTTGGTTAAGTGGTTTTGTGGATATTTTAGCAGGTATGATAAGCGGTGCTAGAAATATGGTACCTATTGCCATTGCTACGGCTTTAGCTGGTATTGTAGTGGGTTCTATTACACTTACAGGTTTAGGGCAAGTCTTATTGGATATTATCGAAACACTTTCAGGTGGCAATATTTTCTTTATTTTAATCCTAGCCGCAGTGGTTTCATTGGTTTTAGGCATGGGGCTTCCAACCACTGCAAACTATATTGTTATGGCATCTTTAACCGCGCCTGTGATTTTGATTTTAGCCGCAGATAACGGATATCTCATCCCTGCCATTGCCGCACACTTATTTGTCTTTTATTTTGGAATCTTAGCCGATGATACACCGCCTGTGGGACTGGCTGCTTATGCTGCTGCGGGAATTGCAAAAGCTGACCCAATTAAAACAGGGCTTCAAGGGTTTAACTATGACATACGAACCGCTATTTTGCCGTTTATGTTTTTCTTTAACCCCGAATTGCTTTTAATCTCAGGGGTAGATCCGTTAAATCCTGCCAACCCTCAAGGGTGGATTTGGATTACCAATCCTTTGGAAATATTGATTATTTTTGTAGGAGCTTTCGTTGGAATGGCAGCTTTTTCATGTTTTACCCAAGGCTATTTTATCACCTTTACCAATATATTTGAACGTTTTGCCTTTTTATTGGTCATACCATTTATGTTTTTACCCAAAATCATGGAAGATTACATGAATTTGCCCACTCATTACATATCGTATTTAATTGGTTTAGCCATCTTTGCACTGCTTTATTTTATACAAAAAAGCAAAATCAAATTGAACACCAAAAAGCAAGCCGCTTAAAAAGAGTCTCTCTCTTTTTAGCCTTTGGCTAATAGCATGATATAGGCTTGTTCTTGATACTTATTTAATGCTTTGGGAAAAATGATTTCGTGTTTTTTTTCATACGCACTTATGGTTGCAGATGAAACCAACTCAACCTCGCAATGAGGATTGAGTTGTATTAAACCTTCCATTTTAAATGTCACTGCACCTCCTGCAAATGTGCCCTTTTTGGCGCGTTTTTTTACATATATTTTTTCAATACCATGATGTTCTAAAAAGAGTAAAAATTCATTGCAAAATTGTCGAATATCCTCTTGCTTTTCATCATTTTCAAGAGTGATTTTTTTTATTTTTAAATCCACAAACTCTTTGCCGTCTAAAACCACCAAAATCATATTGTTGGCTTTTAATTCAATCCCACACACTTTCATTTTGTTCCTTTGTTAAAAGATAGAAACATTATAGAAAAAATTTAAAAGTGGGCTTGATTGTATTGCAAATTGTTATGTTTTTTATTTATGTCTACACATAATTGGCAATTTCAATTAAATTGCCATCGGGGTCACGCACATAAATGGAGTTGATCTCACCCACAGCTCCTGTTCGTTTAACTGGACCTTCAATGACTTTGACACCCAAGCTTTCAATGTGTGCTTTAAAATCCGTCACACTCGTTTGTGTAATAAAACACAAATCCGCCGAGCCTTCTTTGACATTGTAGGCTTTAGGTTCAAACTCCGCACCCAATTGGTGCAGATTAATCTTTTGCAACCCAAATTTCAATGCCACACGATTTTGCTTGAAAATCTCTTTTTGCATCCCTAAAACCATAGTATAAAACTCCACCGTTTTAGCAATGTCTTTGACCGTTAAAACAAGATGGTCGAGAGATTTAATTTGATATTTCATTGGTGTTCCTTTATGATATTAATACAAAAATCCCATGAGCCAAAGTGGGATTTTATTTCCAAAGCCAATTTCCAAATCATCACAAACAACAAATCCGTGTTTGTTTCCTTTAAGTTGAGAATCACTCTTTGAAACACCCCCTATTTCAAATACAAAATTATCATCAACGATAAAATCTCCTCTGTCATGATAATGCACTTGATGATGAAGTCCCAGTTGTGATATGAAAAAGCTCTCTCGAATAGAGCCTATATCACCATTTCCACAAAGAACTGTAAATAAATTGGGGTTGTCTAACAGCAGTTTATCGGGTTTATTAACGGCTCTCATCCCCTCTCCCCCTCTTACGATATGAATTAAACTTCCTGCATCCATTCGCTCTAAATATTTTTGCAATGTTGCCCAAGAAGCTCCCACGGCTGAACTTAGCTTTGAAATATTTAATTCATACGGTTTAGTACAACACAGCATATAGATAATTTTTTTGAGTTTATCCAGTTTTGAGGGGTCAATTTTATAAATTCCACAAAGGTCAGAATCAATCGTAAGATTAATCACTTCCAAAAGTTTCATGGGATAATCACGGCGTGATTCTTGATAAAATGGATAACATCCAAATTGTAAATAATCCTTAAACTGCTCCAAGGGTCGTATGTGTTTCATAATTTCTAGAACAATATCTTCATGGTGTTGCAAAATCTCTTCTAATGTGTAGCTTTTAAAAGATTGTTGAGTTTGTAGCTCACAAAACTCTCTTAAAGACAATACGCCCAAAGTATGAATAACCCCTCGTCTTGATAAATCTGCCAAAGCATTTTCAATTTGTAAAGCCGAGGAACCACTGAACAGCACTTGCAAATCAAAAACATCATAGATGGCTTTTAAATCTTGTGAAAAATGCACATTTTTATGTATTTCATCAATCATAAAAAGCTTTCCACCTCTTGCATAAAACGCTTCAGCAATCTCATACAAAGACTCTCCACTCATCGCAGGATGATCGCAACTTACGTAGAGTATTTTTGAACTAGGAAGCTTTAAACTCTTAGCATATTGCAAAAGAATCGTACTCTTTCCTGCTCCTCTTGCCCCTTTTATGCCAATTAATTTACTCTTAAAATCAATTTGAGAATAAAGGTATCTTTGATAACGTGGAACCTCTCTTGCCAAGATTTGAGTCGATATTTTTTGAAGTGTTTCTAAGTTCATAATGAAGCCTTACTATAAAATGTATTTTATAATAATAACGAGTTTATTATAAAATAGAGTTTATAATAGAAAGTTATTGTGCTTTGGCTTTATCTTTTGTTTTTTATTTAGCATTTTAATCTAATTTTATTCAAAAAGCTGTGCATGTGTTCCTATGCGTACTAATTTAACATAACCCTCTTCAATGAGATAAATAATCAATAAATCACCACTGATATGAAATTCTCTGTATTGACTAAATTCACCCTTTAAAGTATGGTCTAGAGCTTCTTTGGGAAGTTTTTGTTCTTTTAAAAGAAGAGTGACATACTCTACATATTTTGCATAATGTTGGTCACTCATGGAGAGTTTTTTGTACTCTTTTAAAAAAGTTTTTGTACGAAAGAGTTTCAAACTCACTTGCTAAACTCTTCTAAAGTTGTAATTTTACCCTTCATATTTTTTGCTTCATCCATGGCATTGAGTGTGGTTTCATTTGGAATTTTCAAGTCAAAAGGGATGCCTCTTTCCATTTTTACTTTTTTTAAAAAAAGTATTATGGCTTGAGATGTGGTTAAACCCAATTCATGAAATATAGACTCCACTTCATTTTTTAAAGCCCCATCTACTCTTGCTCTTATTGTTGAATCCAAGTTCATCGTATTTCCTTTTTTTTAAATTGTAGCACAATATGGCTACAAAGTCAAAGGATTTAATTTGCTATTTTAAATTATACGCATCATCGTTTATTGGGGTTGTTTTAATCTACTCTCAAATCCCCATTTGATACAATATATATCTGTATATTGTATGATAAAATAAAAGTTATTAAAAGATAAATGCCTTATAGAAGAAATTTAAAAGTAGGTTTGATTGTATTAAAGCTTGCTATATTTTTACAAAAATTTATATTACTTTTATAAAAAACTGCTTTAAATAGACGAAAGTTCGTCTATTTAAATCTTTTTTTCTAAACTATAGATATTATCTATTCTTGTCTTTTTATCTGGATGATCACTGAACAAACTCCCATTTTCCTTTAAATAAGGACTTTCATTAATATTTTTAACTAATTCTTGAGAGAAATATTGTTTTTTATTTGGCACAATACCATTTATTACTCTTAATGCACACGCATCTGCTTCTAATTCCTGATGTTGTGGATATAGTGAAAAACTTTCTTTTATATTCTTTTCACTTAATAAATTTAACAATTTTTCCGCATTATTTAATTTATCAATATTTTTAATAAAATCAATACCATCTTTTGCGTTATTGTATGAAGATAAAAGCATATATTGAACTTTTTTTATACTGTGTCTTTTTGAAATATGTGATAATTCATGTGCTAAAATAGTTTTATAGTTTCCATTTTTGATATAATCTTCACTGATTAAAATCTGTCCATTAGGCAATGCTTCCGCACTTTTATTGTTTGCTGTTATATAAACTTTTATATCAAAAGGATAAGTTATATCACTCTTTTTCATATACTCAATATATTCTGAAATAAATTGATCCACTTTTGTATACATATTTTTATATTTTGCATTTTTTGTATTTCTAAGAACAACTTTATTTGCTTTAGCTCTATCATTATAATAAATTTCTCCCAAGGTTTTTTCCACATCCAAAGGAATCCATAAATAGTTTTTTGCCACATCTTCTGCAAATTTATTGAACTTATCTTCACTGGGTTCTGTTTTTTGACCCGTAAAACTACCTATAAAATTTTTCGTCATTGAAAGACCATATTTTGATGTAATATCCAAAATCATTCCAGAAAAATTCATTTCATAATTTTCAAATATTTTTTTACACTCATTATCAACACCAATATCTGTTACACCCTTATCTTCTTGCATAAATGATGTGGTTGAAGTAATACCTTGTGAAACAGAATCTGTTATTTTTGACAAATTTAATTCAAAAGCATTTGCTATACCTATGGTAAAAAGCATGGTTCCTATAAACTTTAATTTCATTATAATACTCCTTTTAATACTAAATTTCGATTGTAATTTAACCCATATTGATCATATATGATACTTTTAAGAACATTTTGTGATTTTTTATCATTCACTTGTTTTATAATATTGCTAATTTCTTTGTTGACTGAGTTTTCACTCTCTTTATCAAGAATATCAAAGTTTGAATTGTATTCTTGCTGATTCACTTTTACAAAGAGTTTATAGCTTCTCTCATTTAGAAAAAATTTTTTAGGAATATGAATTTCTGTTTTCAATTGATTATTTTTCATCAACAATCTGTTGTTTTCATCAAAAAGAGTAAGTTCAATTTGATATTCTTTATTTAATGGTATAAATATATCTTCATTCGGTTTTAATATGGTTCCAGCGGGTAAACCAATATCTTTTAACTCATTTGAAAATCGTTTTACTCCAAAAGATGTTGATTCATTTTCATTAAAAGCAATTAAACGTTTAAAACTAATTGTATTCGTTTTAATTTTATCTATGTTATATGTATCACCTTTAAAAAGCTTAACACATCCCAAATCTGAATCATTCATATAACAAATATTTACTGTATCTATTGCTACAATAGTTTTGCAACTTAACAATGAAATTGGTTGTTTTATTTCATTATCACACTTAAATTTATGACTTGTATCTCCCAATGCAAGTACATTTGCATATGCAAAGCCAACACTTAACATATACATTAAAATAATTTTGAACATCGTTTCTCCTTTAATTTATTACAAACTGTTAAATAGTGCATATATTCCTAAAATAACCAACAAACCTTTTAGACTATATGAAAATATATGAATACATTTTTGATACCATAATAAAGAATCAATATCTTGATTAATACTCTTTTTTCCTAAATTTAATATTCCATCTAAAAACATACCAATTAATAGAGGTACTGGATTCATCCAAAGATAGAAATAATGAAATAATATACCTGATATTAATAATGAAAGAAAATAGAACATTAATATCAATAATAAAAGTGCTGAATTATTTAAAAAGAGCAGATACTCTTTATCAATATTATCCCTTTTGTTCAGTAAAAAATTAAGTAACCATCCAAAAAGCATTCCAATACATAAGTCATAAACAATTAATGTTTTAAGTACATCTGCTGTTTCAATATGATACTTTGAAGAATAAAAAATGCTGTTTAAAATCTCTACGCCAAATTTTTCTCCATAAGGGGTGATATATTTATCATCAAAACCATATCCACCTCCTAAAAAAATAACCTTATCTTGAAAATTATATTGAGTTAAATCATTAATGGAATCAATATAAATTGTATGGTTATTAATCTGTTCATAGTTAATTGCTGAACTGTTAAATCTCTTATTTTCTTTAAAATATTTATTTTGAATATTTTCAAAATCATCTGCAGTGATATTTTGTATATCATTACATATTCCATTTTTTTTATTGATTGTTAAAGAAACATGGTTAGGATTTTCATAATATTTTAATACACTTCCTATTTCATTCGTTAAAAAAGGAATACCAAAATGAATATTATGCTGACACATTTTTTTAACCCAATCAAGTTTTAGTTCTTTATTTTTATTTGTTTGTGCAATAAATGTAAAAGGCAAAATAATATCTATCTCATTTGCATATGTTTGCAATACTTCATAAATATCATCAGAATACATTTGTTTTGATAAACTAAAATTATAATCGGGAGAAATATCTAAATCAAAAACAATACTTTTGGGTTTTTGTTGTGCAATTTTAGTTACAATTTCTGAGAGTTTCTCTTTATTTAAGGGTGTTTGTGCGTTAAATTCTTCTTCAAAAATTTTATTGGTCAGTAATATAACAACTGAATCAGATTTTTCATCATATTTAGAATGTATCTCTTTAGAACTTGAAATGCTTTGTAGCATTGCAGAGTGTATTATATTAAAAAAACCCAATTTATTGTCTAAGATATATACTATACCATTTACAAAAAAAAAGGAGATTAAAATCAATAAAAATTTATTTTTCAACATAAACACTTTTCCCAAACTTTTTATTTAATTCTATCAAAAAATATAATAGTTTTTAAAAAATGATATTCATAATTTTTATATTTGAAATAAGGTTGTTAAAAAGTAACTTTTTTGTAAAATTAACTTTTAATTATTACAGTGAAGTTTCTATTTTATTGATAATCACTGAGTAATTTTGTTTTAATACAAAGATTCAATTTCATCATTCAAATAAACGACACTTTACAACAATGTCGCTTAGCTAATTAAACCATTATTTATCCTATTTAATATATTTACTGTACTATTATCTAGTTTTGAAAATGCAAACCATTTTTTACCTAAGTCCTTAAGACTTGCTCCTAAATGGTACACCACTTCATCATCGATGATAATAAATCTGTCATGAGAATTTTTAAAGTTTTTTAGCTCTATGGCTTTGTATTGTTTATTGTATTTTTCTACATCCAGTTTGAGTTCTTTTGAAATGATACTCGTATAAATTGTTGTCTTTACATTTTGATTTTTACTTAGATGAGTAAGTACACTATCATCAATATAATTATCTATAATTTTTATAGAACTTTTTGCACTTTTGATAATATTTGATATAAAAATATAAGCATCAAATATTTGACCCTCGAAAAATATGCCTTGTTTAAGTTCCAAGCTGTTATTTTTGATATGAGATTTAATAGTAGCCACATCATTTTCCAGAGTAAGGATTCTCTGGTGAGTTATTTTCTGTTCATTGATAGCATAGCCATTTGTGATATAATTTTTGAGTATATTTGTCGCCCATTGTCGAAAATGAATCGCTTTTAAAGAGTTTGCTCTATATCCAACAGCTAAAACTATATCTAAATTATAAACTTTTACAATTTTTGACTGTGTTTTACTTGTTATTGCACCATGCTTAGTGGTTATTTCCATTTTGGAAACAACCATATCTTCAATGAGTTCATTTTGCTCAAAAATATTCTTAATATGCTTTGAAATAGCAGGTATTTGTACATCAAAAAGTTCTGCTATTTGTTTTTGTGAAAGCCAAATAGTCTCATTTTCTATTGAGATATTAATTTCTAATTCTCCATTATTATAGACTACTATATTTTTTGTCATGATATACTCTCCTTGATAAAAAGATAAAAAAGTGTATCAAAAAATAGTAAATTATCTTAAAAAAATTACATTTTGTAATATTTTAAAACAATCCTTAAAAGTCATATTTTACTTAAGGTCAAGGCGGAGGTGAGTTTTTGCGAGGGAGCCTACTTTGAAGTAGGGAAGAAGGAGAAAACTTGTGCCAATAAGGCACAAGAAAACTTCTCGTGTGAGTAAAAACTCACCTTCAACGTAGATTTATGTAAAAAATATTTTTATACGTCTAAATGTTGTACATCTTTCGCGTGCTCTTCAATGTAGTTTCTTCTTGGTTCTACTTCATCACCCATGAAAAGAGTGAAAGTATCGCTTGCTACTTCGGCATCGTCAATAGTAACTTTTAATAATCTTCTGGCTTCTGGAGTCATTGTTGTTTCCCATAATTGCTCTGGGTTCATTTCCCCTAGCCCTTTGTATCGTTGAATATAAGCGCCTTTTTTTGCTAGGTTTTCAATCTCTTCTAATATTTCAATTAAATCTCTTCCGTGGAACATTGAAATATCTCGTTCTACTAATCTGGTGAAAATATAAGTTGCTTCACTAAAATATGGTGAGGCGAAAAGTTCATCATCGATGATCAGTTCTTCTAACCCTGCTTTAGTTTGTACAAAAAGTTGAATTTTATCTTCTTTAATGCTTTTAGATAAAATATTATATCCTCTTGCTTCTAGGAAAGTTTTAACTTCTTCATACAGTTGTGTAAAGTCTAATTTTACTAAATCTGAGTGTTCGATTAAGTGTTTTAATACTTCAATAAGAGAGTATCTTTTTTCAAGTTGAAGTAACATTCCTCTGTATCTTGAAACGGTTTTAAACAGATCAAGTAAATCGTTGTATCCTAAACCTTCAAATGTAAATGACTCTAAACCATTTTCAATTAAAAAGTTTGATAATGAAGTATCATCTTTTAAATAAGTTTCATTTTTACCTTTTTTATATCGGTAAAGTGGTGGTTGTGCGATATATAAATATCCATTGTCAATAACGGGTTTTAAAAATCTAAAGAAAAATGTTAAAAGTAATGTTTGAATGTGACTTCCATCAACATCGGCATCGGTCATAATAATAATCTTATGATATCGGATTTTTTCATTGTCAAAATCTTCACCAATTCCACACCCAAGGGCTGTAATCATATTTCTAATTTCATCCGATTTTAAAATTTTATCCAATCGAGATTTTTCAACATTTAAAATTTTACCTTTAAGTGGTAAAATTGCTTGATAAACTCTATCTCGCCCTTGTTTTGCTGAACCACCCGCTGAGTCCCCTTCTACTAGATACAACTCTCTAATTGCTGGGTCTTTACTTTGACACTCTGCTAGTTTTCCAGGAAGTGTTCCAACGGTCATTGCATCTTTTTTACGAGTTAAATCTCTTGCTTTTTTAGCAGCTTCACGTCCACGTGCAGCCATTAAAGCTTTTTCCATAATTGCTTTAGCTTGAGTAGGATTTTCTTCAAAATATTTATCTAATTGCTCAGAAGTTAATCGTTGACAAATAGGTTTAACATATGAACTACCTAGTTTTCCTTTGGTTTGTCCTTCAAATTGTGGTTCAGGAACTTTTACAGAAATAACTGCAATTAACCCTTCACGTACATCATCACCTGTAATTTTTGTATCTTTTTCTCGTGCTGCTGCATTTTCATTTAAATACTTAACAATACTTCGTGTTAATCCTGCTTTAAATCCTGCTTCATGCGTTCCACCATCGATGGTTCGAATATTATTTACAAATGATAAAGTTTTTTCAGTATAAGTTGTGTTATACATAACAGCAATATCTACTTCAACATCATCAATTCTGTCATTAAAAGCAACAGCATCTGAAACCGCTGTATCTTTATTTAAATCTTCAACAAACTGTTTAAGACCCCCTTCAAAATGATACAACTCTTCAACATTTCTAACTTCATCTTTTAAAGTAATAGAAATATATGAGTTTAAATACGCAACTTCTTTAAATCGTTTTGATAATGTAGCAAAATCAAATTCATGTACTTCAAAAATAGAGTCATCGGCTAAAAATTCAATTACCGTTCCTGTTTTTTTAGTAGTTCCTATAATTTCTAAAACACCTTTTGGAATACCACATGAAAACTCTTGGTAATGAATATTTCCATTTTTGTAAATAGTCATTTTAAGATCTTTACTTAAAGCATTTACAACCGAAACCCCAACCCCATGAAGTCCACCTGAAACTTTATAGGTATCTTTATCAAATTTTCCCCCCGCATGAAGCACGGTTAAAACAACTGTTGCTGCACTAATACCTTCACCTTCATGAATAGCCGTTGGAATCCCTCGTCCATCGTCTTCTACTTTTATCCAATGATCTTTGGTCATAGTAATTTTAATATTTTTACAATATCCTGCCATGGCTTCATCGATTGAGTTATCAACCACTTCATACACCATATGATGAAGACCATTCATATTGGTATCACCAATATACATACCGGGTCTTTTTCGAACTGCTTCAAGACCCTTTAAAACTTTAATATTACTTGCGCCGTATTCTTGACTCATGGTTTTCCTTTGTTATTTTTCTAAAACGATTGGCATTACAATAGTGAAGAATTTTTCATCTTCTAAGTAAAACGGTAAATTGGATTCATTAAAACCAATCGTTATATTTTCATTGTTTGACATACTTAAAAAGTCCAACAGATATTTGGCATTGACTGCCAAGTAGAAATCATTTTGGATATTTAAATCAATATCTATTTGTGTTTTTGATTCACTCTCTTCATCTAATGACTCAAAGATGATTGAGTTAGGGGTAAATGTAATTTTAATGTTTGAAAAAAGTGAAGTGACCAATTTAATCGATTCTACTAACATGGCTTTGGGTAAATTGAGATTATATTTCAAAGAGTTTGGAATAATTCTTTCATAATCAGGAAATTTACCGTTAATCAATTTGGTAAAAAACTTTGTTTTGCTGTTTGAAATAACCAAGTTAGTATTGTCATAGGCAATTTTAATTTCATCTAAAAAAAGTTTTTGTATTTCGATAATCGCTTTTTTAGGAATAATTAATTGGTTGACTTCATTGGACATATTTTGCAAATAACTTACTGCTAATCGTCTTGTATCGGTTGAGACAAAATTGATTTTATCACTTTTAATATCAATTAAAGCACCGTTAAGTTCAAACTTTGGATTGTTATTGTCAATGGCTGGTGTAATTTTTTTAATGGAATTAATTAAATTAAGTGTATTGATATTTAAGAGAGTCAAATTCTCATTTTTTGGAAAACTGGGATACTCATTGGCATCGTACATTGGCAATTTAAAGTTTGATTTATTTTGTTTAATTAACAATGAGTTATCTAATGCTTCAAAGATAATGTCGCTCTCTTTTAATCGTTTAATGATATTAAGTAAGTTTTGACCATTTACCGTGGCTTTTCCTTCTTGAGTATCATTCAAATCTTCAATGGTTGATTCTAAGCCAATTTCATAATCCGTTGCTTTAAGAATCAATTTAGAGTTAAGTACTTCTAAATAGATGTGCGAAGTGATTGAACTGGCATCTTTTTTTTCTAAGAATGGTTGCATAGCAGATATTACATTTTCAATAATACTTTTCGTAATTACAAACTTCATTTTTACCCCTTTATTTATTTTATTTAATTAGCAGCAGAAGTAGACCATGTGAATAGATGAAAACAGTTTACAAAGCTCGATTCAGTCAGCTTTTGAAAGCTTGAATAACTTTTGCAAAGTATTCACATCTATTCACATAAGTGTCATAAACTTATTTCTACCACTCCTTATTGATAATTTTATTTTTCAAATTTTCAATGATGAGTTTAAAGTTTTCATCTTTTTCAATCAACTCATTGGCTTTTTTGATATTGTGTGAAATGGAACTGTGATCTTTCATCCCTAAAAACTTAGCAATATCAGGCATGGAGTTGTGTGTCAACTCTCGTGCTAAATAGATTACTACACGTCTGGCATTGGCAACCGTGGCAGTTCGTTTTTTTGATTTAATATCACTGGGCTTAATATTAAGCTCACTGGCAACAACCGTAATAATATCAGGCAGTTTGATATTCTCTTTTTGTTCTTTAATTTGCTCTTTGAGTAGACTTTGTGCTAACTCTAAGTTAATCTCTTGATTGAGTAAATTTGCACTGGCATTAATACGAATGAGTACTCCCTCAATTTCACGAATTGAGCTGTCTAAATTTGTGGCAATGTAGTTAATAACATCTCGTGTTAAAACAATACCATTGAGTTCTGATTTTTTCTCAATAATGGCAATTTTAGTTTCTAATCCTGGAATTTGAATATCTGCAGTTAAACCCCACTTAAATCGCGACTTTAAACGATCAACAAGCCCTGCAATTTGTGATGGCAATCGATCCGAAGTCATGACAATTTGTTTTTTGGCATTGTGTAACTCATTAAAGGTGTGAAAAAACTCTTCTTGAGTCTGCTCTTTACCGCTTAAAAATTGAATATCATCAATGAGAAGTATATCACACTTTCTGTACTTGGTTCTAAAGTGTTCCATATTTTTATTTTTGATTGAAAAGGTAAAATCGTTCATAAATTGTTCAATCGTAACATAAATAACGGTTTTGCCTTGTTCAATGGCATAATTACCAATGGATTGCAACAAATGCGTTTTACCTAAACCTGTGCCCCCATAGATAAACAAAGGATTGTATAAAATACCTGGTTTTTTTGAAACCGCCAATGAAGCGTTGTATGCCATTTGATTGGAAGGACCTAAAACAAAAGAGTCAAATGTGTAGGAAGGATTGAGCATGGTGCTTTCAGAACTGCTGTTTTTTTCTTGTTCTGATATCAACTCTTTTTTGCTTTTTTGCTTTTCTCCCGTTAATTTAATTTCAATTTTGGGCTTACTGCCATTGAGCAGTTCAAAACAGTGTTGAATGGTATTGGTGTATTTGGTTTTAATCCAAGAAGCAATATATTTATTTTGTACTTCAAACACAGCAATGTTCTCATCAGACATATTTTTTTTATAACTTAACTGTTTTAAAAATCGGTCATAATCGGTTGCAGTGGTTTCTTGTTTTAAAATCGATAAAATATCAGGTTGTGCCATAAACTATAAACTCTTTTTTTAATATTGGTAGATATTATAGCCAAAGTTTTATAAATTTATTTATGACATATTTTTATTTGCTATACTAATGTGAATAATTTATAAAATTAAGTTAATATTTATGATAATTGTATGAATATACGGCACTTTTTTCATGTGAATAACCCAAAAAGTTTTAAGTGAAGAGTGTGAATACATTAAGGAAAAATCTTGGCAATAAAAATTTTAGGCATAGATCCGGGTACAAGAAATTGTGGCTATGCTGTTTTGGAAAAAAACGGACGAAACATTAAACTCATTGAAGCAGGTTTAATTAAGATAAAAACAAAAATATTGCAAGAGCAAATTTGTGAAATGACCGAAGGTTTGGATTTGATTTTTAAAAAGCACAGCATTGATGAAGTTTCGATTGAAGATATGTTTTATGCGTTTAATCCCAAAACGGTGATTAAACTTGCTCAATTTCGAGGGGCAATTTCACTTAAAGTTTTGCAAGAGTTTGGCAATTTCAGTGAATACACCCCTTTACAAGTCAAACAAGCCGTAACAGGTAATGGAAAAGCCACCAAAGAACAAGTGGCGTTTATGGTGAAACGACTTTTAGGCATCAAACAAGAGATTAAGCCTTTGGATATTACCGATGCCATTGCTATTGCCATAACACATTCTCAAAGAATAAATTGATATAATAAAGCATTAAGAATAAGGATTTTAATGAAAAGAATTGGAGTATTGTCTTCACATAATGGCAGTGGTTTTGACACCATTGTAACTGCATGTGAAAAAAAGGTGTTAGATGCCCAAGTGGTTGTGGTGGTTTCTAATAATTCAAATGCACACGTATTGCAAAAAGCCGAGCAAAAAAATATCCCCAATTTTATCATCAACAGCAAACTTTTTCCAAATGATGATTTGGACGAAAAAATAACAACACTTTTACAATCGTTTGATTGCGATATTATTTTTCTTTCAGGCTATATGAAAAAAATTGAACACCGTTTATTAAGTGCTTATCCCAATGCGATTGTCAATTCTCACCCTGCACTGCTTCCAAAATTTGGTGGTGTGGGCATGTATGGTTCAAAAGTGCATGAAGCGGTTATTGATGCTAAAGAAAAACAAAGCGGTTGTACCGTTCATTTTGTCAATGAAGAGTATGATGAGGGAGAATATATTATACAAAATCGTATTGAACTTGAAAAAGATGAGACAATCGAAGGCTTAGAAAATAAAATTAAAGAGCTTGAATCAGTTACTATTATTGAAGCATTGAATAAACTGTTTAAACAAAATTAAAAAGGTAAAGGCTTTTAATGAATAACTTAAAAGATGACATTATTTTTAATACCATTAATAATGGAATTTTGATTTTGGACGATGAGTTAAAAATAAAAGCTTGGAACCGTTGGTTGGCTGTGCATACCCATTTAAGTGTAGACGATGTTTTGGATAAAAATTTATGTGAACTCTTTCCCTCTATCGATGAAAAACGACTTAAACGTAAAATCAAATCGGTGCTAGTTACTAACACCAGTTCTTTTTATTCGGTGGATCCTCATAAATATTTGATTAAAATTGAACTCAGTAATATTACCAATCCCATTTACGATTCGATGCAACAAGATGTGACAATAGCACCCTATAAACGCGATGAAAAATTGGTGGCACTTTATATTTACGACAAAACGGTTTTATGTGAAACCAACGCCAAATTGGAAAAACTCAATAAAGATTTGAGGGATCTTTCCTACAAAGACCCTATGACCAATGCGTACAATCGACGCTATTTTTATGAAGAGTCCGCCAAACTTCTCTCACTGGCATCGCGAGATCAAAGAGATTCTTGTATTATTATTTTGGACATTGATAAATTTAAAGACATCAATGATACCTATGGGCATGATGTGGGAGATGAAGTGATTATTCAATTGGCACAACTGCTTAAAAATCATGTGCGTAATTCTGATATTGTGGCTCGTTTTGGGGGTGAAGAGTTTGTGGTTTTTTTATATAACACCGACCTTTACAATGCCACACACATTGCTGAAGTGATGAAAGAGGATATTCATAAAGTCAATATTGATGCTGGTACTCAAACCATTAATTTTACGGCTTCTTTTGGTGTGGCTAAATTCAACAAAGAGTTGGATGAAAACAATATTGAACATACCATTTCACGTGCAGATAAATGCCTGTACATTGCAAAAAACAAAGGAAGAAATTTGGTTATCAATGAGAGTTATTTGGGGGCAGCTATTTTTAATAAAGAGATCAATACCAAAGCCATTTCGATTGAGAGCAATATTTTTATGCTCAATGATTAAGAACTGTATTAAAGTACGGGAAGATTCCATTTTCGATAAAATGCCAATAATCGTAAACTGACGCCAAAAATAAAAAGTAACGTTAAACTAAAAAGATTAAGCTGTGCAAATAGATGCAAAATATATGTAATAATCCCTACAATAATAGCAACCGTTCCATAAAATTCACTCACTAATATGGAAGGCACTTTGTTGATTAAAATGTCTCGTAACGTGCCTCCTCCCACAGCCGTTAAAAACGCCAACATCAGTACACCCAAAAAGTTAAAATCAGATTCAATGGCAATAAGTGAACCGGTGATAGCAAATGAACTTAAGCCAATGGCATCGGAGATAACAAATGCCATTTTTCCTTCAAAATTGGTGATTTTATGGAGTTTAAAAACCAGTGAAAAAATCAGTGTACCAATGACTAACATAATGGGCAAATTGGCATCAAAGACATACGGAGTTTTATTGGCAATGGTATCTCGAATAATTCCTCCGCCAAGTGCAGTTAAAAACGAAGAGATAAAAATGCCCAAAATATCCAGTTTGTAATGAACAGCAATTAAGAAGCCACTTAACGCAAAAGAGATAATACCGATAATATCGGCAATTTGAAGGGGCGTCACGAAATTACTTTAAGAGTTCTTTCATGGCAACAGCGGTTTGCTGTATCTCCCATTGAGCGTGAGAATCAAGACGTAGTTTAAAATAGTTCTCCAATTGTGTGGGTAAATACGCTCCCCAAAGTTGCGAGTAAGCTGCTTGTGGAATAATCCGTCGGGCTTCTTGAGGTTTAACGCCCTCTTCCAACGCTTTGTAGTAGTGTTCTACGCATAAATTGATAATATCTTGCGTGGTTTTATCTTCACTTTGTACTTCTTTCATTTTTCGAGAAATGTAAAAGTCAAAAGGTACTCGTTTGCCACTGACGTATCGTCGTGAAAGCTCTTGCCACGAGATTCGGTGTCGAACCATTTGGCTTCGTGTGGGTAAATCGACTTTATATAAAAAGACTTTGAAATGTTTTTGTATAATCGCACACTCTTCTTGGGTGTTATAAAGGGTTCGAATATCAAAACTATAGGCTTTGGGATTTTTTTCATAATCATACACCAACGCTCGATAGTTGGTTAAAAGTAGATTTCCTTCAACGATTTCACCAAACTTTTTAGCATTGGAATACTCTAAGGCTAAGACCTCTTGATGTTTTTCATTTGTAGGGTCAAGCAATACAGGTACAAACTCAAAAGAAGAGCTTGGAAGTCCCATACTTTCAGCCATTAAACGGTTGTACAAACTCTCACTGCCTAAGGCTTTAGGCGATTGATAACAAATAGAGGCAACTTGTGTAATGGCTAAAATACGATTTTCTTCGTTTAAATTAGCGCGACTAAAATCCCATTGCTCGACAAAAGCAATGTTATCTTCAAGTATATTCTCTTTTTTGTTAATGAGTTGAATCATTTTTACACCCTTTTTAAAATAGTAAAGCGATTATACAACAATATAATTTAAAACACTTTTTTATAGACATTTTCCACAATCGTATTGGCAATGGCAGAAGTCTTTAAGGCAATGGTATTGGTTTGTGAAGCGACATTGGAATTGGCATTAATTTGTTGATTTAAAAGCGTTATTGAATCGTTAATTTGTGCCACACCATTTTGTTGTTCTTTGGTACTTGAAGCCACATTCTTAATCAGTTCCATGGTTTTATGAACAATGCCATTTAAGTTGGTATACCCTTCAATCATCTCATTGGCAATGGCTTTTCCATCGTTGGCTTTGGTTGTGGCGTGTAGAACTAAGTTTTTAATCTCTTTGGCTGCTTGTGTACTTCGCTCTGCTAAGTTTCTCACCTCTTGTGCAACGACAGCAAACCCTTTACCCTCTTGTCCAGCCGTGGCAGCTTCAACAGCAGCATTGAGGCTTAAAATATTGGTTTGAAACGCAATTTTATCAATAATATTAATCGCTTCATTAATCGAAGCCACTTGAGTATCAATGTCATCCATGGCACTGTTGGTTTGCTGGGCAAGTTGTTGTCCTGTATTAACACACTGTGTCACTTCAACTGCCAAATTTGCCATGTCTTGAGTTTGCAAAGAGGTTGAAGAGACATTTTGAGTGATGTGTTGTAACACATTGGAAGTTTGCTCAAGACTCTCTTTGGCATGAGAAGAAGAACTGTTAAGTGTTTCTACACTTTGCAATAAAATTTCAGATGAATTTTGCAAGGTTAAGCCATTGGTTTTGTTTTCATTGAGCATTTGTACAATGGCATCTTTTAATTGATTGATTGAACTAACCAGTTGATTTAATTCGCCCTGTTCATCCAGATTCTCTAATTTTAACGCGTTGGTGTAGTGGTAATTTGTGTATTGATTTAAGATGCGATTAATGCCCATAAAATGCTCTTTGGTTTGTACAATCATGGCATTAACCGTATGTTTAAAGGCTTCAAGTGCTTCATTGCTTGAACTGCTTTGAATGGTGGCATCGTATGATCCGTGTTGAACCTTATTCATAATGGTTTTGGCTTCTTGAATTAATGAGGCTTCTTCTTGCTCTTTTTGTTGCAGTTTATGTTCACGTTGATCAATAACCTCTTTAATATCTGAATACTCACTTGCCATGGAAGTATTGATTTTCAAACTGACATCTTTGTTATCCATATTTTTTAAAAAAGCAATCAGCTCTTTAGAAAGTAATTTCCCGTTTTTATACTCATCAAGTTCGTGAAAAATCAATGCAACGGCAATAATGATTTGTATCATTTGAGCAATAGAATTTTGTGTGAAAACTAGTGCATTAATGGGTAAAATAATCATACCAAGATAATGAACAATCGTCATTCTAAAATAGAGTGATTTTAATTTTGTCATAGGTAACTCCTTTATTTTAGGAACTTTAACCAAAAAAATAATTAAAAATATTGATGAGAATCAATATAAGACAAATTTTGTCCTATATTTTTAAAATCCCTTTATTTGGATACTTTAAAGAAGATTAAAGAAATTTTATGATGAAAAAGATTGAGGTTGAGATAAGTAAAAACCTTGTAAATAATCAATTTGAAGCTCTTGTACGCAATCGCACACTTCTTTGGAGTGTACATACTCAGCAACGGTTACTGCATTGAGTTCTTTTGCCATATTAATAATATTTTTAACAATGGTTTTAGACTCCAAAGAGGTGTCAATATTTTTAATTAAAGAGCCATCAATTTTAATAATTTCAGGACGCAGTTTTAAAATATTTTCCATATTGGAATAACCACTTCCAAAATCATCAATCGCAATTTTACACCCTAAAGCTCGAATGGTTTGCGCAAAGAGTTCAACAACAGCAAAGTCTTCAATAAAATCGCTCTCTAAAATCTCAAAAATAATAGGACAAGGGTGAGAAATCGTGTTGATTTTTTCATAAATAAAATCGATAAATGCTTTATTGGAAATATCTTCATAAGAAAGATTGATACTAAATTCATAGGGTCGGTTTTGGATGCGTTCAAATGTTTTTTCAACCATGATACGCATCATTTTTTCGTAGTGCTTAATTTTTTTTGCCGTTTTTAAATAAGGAAATACCGATTGCGCTGGGGTATGTTTGGATTTAAACAGTCGCATAAGTGATTCATATTTCTCGATTTTTAATGTTTTTGCATTGTAAATGGCTTGAAAATAGGGTTCTATATAGCTCTTTTCCACACAATTTTTTAAAAACACCACTTCTTCTACGAGTTTAGTTTGCTCCTCTTCTTGATACGCAATGGTTAAAATATCTAAGTTAATGTCAATAATTTTATCAAAAGAGCTTAATTGTTCAATAAGATTTTCTTGAATGAGAATCTCTTTAATAAAACCACGCGCATAACTAAAAGCAGCATTGACATAGTGCGTAGGCAGACCAATACGTACATGAATTTCACTGATCACATGCAACTTTTCAAAATACTCATCGTCATAATTTCCACAAAAAAGGCTTAAATACCACTGTTTAATCCCTTGTTCGTGTCGTTGCAAAATCTCTTTGTTGTGTAAAAAAAGTTTGGCATGATCAAATTTGAAAATAAACTCATAAAACCCTTGCAAAAACGGTTCAGCAAAGTGTTGAATAATGGGTTTAACCTCTTTGAGTGCTTTTGCATCCAAAGAGGAAAATTGATAGTTTTTTAAGATTTTATGAAAATTCTCATTTTTCAAAGAAGCAAGGGTTTTATACTCTAATGACACAACAAAACCTTTAATTTTTATTCACTTTATCAAAAAAGAATCAAAAAATGCTTGATGAGAGTCAATGTACATTTTAATGCGTATGATGATTTTTATTTTCAATGGGTTTAAACAAAGGAAACTTTTCTTGGGCAAAGCTTTGATGACAAGTGACACAGGCATTGAGCATTTTGTTAAAATAAAATTGAGTCAATTCAGGGTTTTTGATATTGGCAACATGTTCTAACATCGCAGCATCGTTATGAAAGGCACTGTCTTGGGCAATAAAACTTTGAGGCAGTTTTGTATGCAGTTCCTCTTTTTGAGTTGAAGTGAGTTTTTGTTTTAATATAAAACTGTTTTTAATCTTAACCGCTGTTTCTTCAATGCTAGTGTAATCACCTGCAATCATGGAGGACAAAATTGTTTTCATCGCTTTTTCTAAGGCTATCATCTCTTGAGATAATACCACTCTAAGTTCACTTGAAAGGGTTTTTACACCCATGGGTTCGTTGTGATGCTCTTTGTTTTGTGCCAATAATGTGCTTGAGATAAGCAAAACAGTTACTGATACTTTTTTTAACATATTTTTTCCTTTTATTTTTAATCTCTTTTAGCGGCTTGATTGAACTGCATAATGAGTTTTAAAAGTTTAATGAAAAAGTATCAAGATGGCTTAGAAGTTCTCTTTACACTTTCTTGACAAAATACAAAGTAAAGCGGTTTTGCTCTTCCTCCTCTCGTTCCCAAGCTCCAGCTTGGGAATGCATATCTACCAAAACCTCTCAACCTCAATCAACCCCTTAATATCTTCATAATCCCTAGCACTACTATATCTCCAATGCTTAGTTTTTTCAACATAACCTCTTTTAATAGGATTATTATGAATATAATTTATCCTATCCATCATCATTTTATCATCAACAATAATAAGTTTGGGTTGGATTCCCTCTTGCCAAACTTGATAGGTAGTTTGGATTTTATGAGCTTTTTTATAAAAAGCCAACTGGTCTAGTATGGTTTGTGCATTTGATTTTTGAAGAAGATGTATAAGTTCTTTTGCTGTATATGATTTAAACTTAGCCATTGTTTTTGCAATATCATCACTACTTACTATCATATGCAAATGATTTTCAAGTATCACATAAGCATATATTTTTAGATTATCACTTTTTTGTAGAAACTTTAAAGAGTCAAATATAATATCCGTACTTTCAGTTCTAGTAAAAATTGGTATCCAATGTAAAACAGTACAAGTAATAAAATGTGGATAAGTTGATTCATAAATTTTATATCTGCTTCTGCCCATTGTTTAACTCCTTTTTTTGGAGTTTAACAAATATTTTTTACTTTGATTGATTTTATTGCAGTTTGTAATATTTTTGATTATTTATCAATTCAGACTTGTTCCAAAGTCAAACACAACCTACTTCCCAAGTTCCAACGCAACCAATCTAGTTCCCAAGCTCTTGCTTGGGAATTCGTATGTATGTAGTTGTTTTGGTGGTGTTAATTTAAGTATGCATTCCCAATCTGGAGATTGGGAACGAGGAAAATTCTTTTCATGGTATTGTTTTACTCTTTTGCTTTGCTATTAATTAAAAGTTGTAGTATTTCTCTCATTGAGTAAGGAATGAAATAAAATATTGCCAATTTTTCACGTTTATTCTCTAAAATACCTGCATCTTTTAATTTTCTTAAGTGTTGAGAGATAGGAGATTGATTCATTTCTAGAATATCACAAAAATCACATACACATAGTTCTTTATTATTTAAAAGTAAATAAACAATTCTAAATCTAACTTCACTACCTAAAAGAGCAAAAACTTTTGATTGATAATCAATATTTTTTTTATTTTTACTAATGTCTTTTTTTGCTTTTTTAACCAAAACATCATTATTTTTATCTCGGACACAGTTTATTGTATTTGTCATACTTTTCCTTTTTTATCTTACTAAAAACCTATATAGCTATCTTTTACGATTGATTATTAGTTTCTCGTAAGCCTTAATATTCTAATTGCACCATAAATTACTAGAATAAATACTATCGCTCCAACGATTAAGTCTGGTTTATTTGAATTTAACACTGACACAAGTACAGCAGAAACAATTACTCCAAAATTAATTATTATATCATTTGAAGTGAATATCATACTAGCTTGCATATGCGATTCTTCACTTTTAGATTTCATAAACAGATATAAACAAATTCCATTTGCTATAAGTGCAAAAGTTGATACAATAATCATTGTCCAAAAGTCAGGCATTTTATCATCACCAAGAAACCTTCTCATAACTTCAATAAATCCTATAATTGCAAGTAGAATTTGGAAATATCCAGCAAGTTTCGAAACATTATTTTTCCTTGCAATTGTTCCTCCTACTGCTAATAGACTAATACCATATACAAATGAATCGGCAAGCATATCTAAGCTATCTGCAACAAGTCCCATTGATTTTGAAATAATACCAGTTGACATTTCTATCAAAAAAAATGCAAAATTAATAGCAAGTACTGTCCAAAGTAATTTACGTTGTCCACTTTCTTCTTTAAACTCAACTTCTTCTGTAGTTTCACTGCTTAAAAGGGTATCCCCTAGTTTTAAATCATTTATTGAACTTTCAATTTCAGAAATATTACCAATATGATAAACAGTTAATTTTCTATTTGGAATATCAAACTCAAGGTTTTTAACCTCTTCAATAACATCAAGTTTCATTCTGAGTAAGTTTTCTTCACATGGACAATCCATTTTTTTGATTTCAAATGTTGTCTTTTCCATATTTCTTCCTTATACTTTATATATTATAAAAACAATAATCTATATTAGTATATTCTAATTTAATTGTCAATATTTTAATGTTTATTTAAATTAGAATATACTAATATACTTATCAAGAGTGTTAATATCATTCAAAACTAAACAAGGTATAATCATGAAAAAATTATTCTTACTTTTAAGTATCGTTATCTATAGCTTTGGAGCAAAAGATTTTGTATCGCCGGATGTTGCTATTAAGCCAAGTGCAGAAATAAAACAAAATAGCATAGATATTAAACTTTCATTGATGAAAAATTCTACAACAAATAAACTTATAGAAAAGTTTTCTATAGGAATAAAATATGATAAATATCCCAGATATCGTTACAGAAGAGGAAATTGAAAAATTCTTTGAAACAATTTCTTACAATGTCAAAAGGCTTCGTAATGAAAAGGGATTAAGTCAGTTGGAAGTTGCACTTTCTATTGGACAAAAATCATCTGGATTTTATGCAAATACTGAAAACTATAAACATGGCAAACATTTTAATTTACTCCATTTTTTGAAACTTTCAAAATTTTTTAATTACACCCCAGGGGTTGAATCTCCACTTTTATTTTATTGCAAAATGCAATATTTTAAGTGAACTTTTTCTGATTAATATATAATTTTTATATATTAATTGAAAGGTTTATTGTGCCAACACGACCTAGAATTGATTTAGCAGGATATCATCACATTATTAACAGAGGTGTAAACCGTTGTGATGTCTTTAATCATAGTAATGATAAAGATATGTTTTTTCCTCGTTCCCAACTTCCAGTTGGGAATGCATAATACATCATTCAACCCCTGTTTTTGTTTTTTGAATATTTTGGTATAATTAAAGCAAATGTGAAAAGAGGAAACTCAAATGTATGCAACAGAATTTCAAACAGTTATAGATAAACCTTATCTACATATTCCAGAGTACGATACACTTAAAGGTCATACAGTAAGAGTAGTATTACTTGATTTGGGTAATGATACCTTAACTGAAAAAAACAGTTCAAAAGATGATTTTTTTGAAAGAACTATTAAAAACCCTAAACAGATAAAAAATATCACTTTTCTTTCAAGAGAAGAAGCAAATGAAAGATAAAATTTTTATCGATTCAAATATATTTTTATATGCTTTCAATAGTGATAGTTGATAATCAAGTTACTATCATTAATCCGTTTAGTTGATACAATATGACTAACAGTCCCCTCAAAAATAGTGCTAGGTTTACAAGATAGAAGAAAATCAGCTGGTTATAATATTTTGTAAATATCATTACTAGCAAAAAGTACTAAAACGACTTAAAAATACTCTTTACACTTTCTTGACAAAAAACAGAGTAAAGTGGTTTTGATGGTTTTGAAAAGCATAGCTTAAATGAAATTGGTGTTTGTGCATGACTTTATTGACAATACTTAATCCCAATCCAAAGCCATCACGCTCTTGACGTTCTTGAGTAAAGGGTTTTAAATAGTGTTCCAACTCTTTTACAAGGGCATTGCCATGGTTACTGACACAAATGCTATGAGCAGTTGCTTCAATGGTTACAGGAAGACTTGTAGCATATTTTAACGCATTATCAATGATATTTTTTAGTGCCAAACACAAATAGTGTAAATCACCTGTGATTCTAAAATCTTCCTTTATATGCAGTTGAATGTTTGATTCATCGTTGATATAAAGTTTGCTTAATGCTTCAAGAATAAGGGTTTCGGCACTAAAAGTGCTAAAATGAAGTTTAGAAGAGTTGAGCTTTTCAAGTTCAAGCAGTTCATTGGTTAAGGTTTCTAAATCTTTAAATATCTTTTTAAGTAACTCTTTTTGTGAAAAATCATCAATCTTTTCAAGAGCAAACTTTCCTTTGGCAATGGGTGTTCGCAGTTCATGTCCAATATCTCTTAATAGCTCTTCTCGTGTGGTAATAAGATTTTCAAGTGTACTTGCCATGGAGTTAAATGTTTTTGCTAAAGTTCCTATTTCATCGTTTGAAGTGATATTAATACGACTGCTTAAATTGCCTTTGCTAAAATTTTCAATCTCTTTGGTGATACTTTTAAGAGGATAAAGCAGTTTTAAAATATAAGCAAAAGTAAGAATAAGAATAAAAATATCTAAAAAAATCAAGGCATTGAGTTGAAGCTTGTCATTGATATTTTGTTCATCGGGAGTTTTTAAAATAAGATGTTCATCTAAAAAATTGATATGTAAAATAAACTCATCTTCAAAAGACTCTTTTTGTATTGAGACAAAACCAAAGGTGTGTGTTTTTTCATATAATATTTCATTTTGTTTTTTTATAGAATTAAGAGGTTTGAGTTGATATTTTTTAAGCAGTTCATCAATTTTACTTTTATTATCAATATTTAAAAGCAGTTCGTTGGCGATTTTTAAATATTTCTCTTTGATTAAATCATCAATACGTTTGGAGTTGATGTTATCAATCCAAAAACCAATGATGCTCATAAGAACAAAACTGATTAAAAACAGTACGGCAATTTTTTTAGAAATTAACATCATTAACCTACAAACTTATAACCAATGCCCCAAACCGATTTAATATAATGGGGATCTTTGGAATCATCGCCAATTTTATGGCGAATATTGGAAATATGCATATCAATGGTTCGATTTTTGGTATTAAAATCTAAAGAGGTTGCGTGTAAGATCTGTTCACGAGAGAGATTTTTATTGGCATTTTCAACTAAAAAAACAAAAATCTCAAACTCTATTTTGGTTAAATCAATGGGGTAGTTATCCAATAAGAGTTGACGATTTTGTTTATCAATGACAAAATCACCTATGCTTATTTGAGTGGTGTATTGTTTTTTTAATATGTGTTCAAGGCGTAAAACCAACTCTCTGGGTTCATACGGTTTTGCCAAATAATCATCCGCACCCAATTCGAAGCCTAAAATTTTATTGCCAATATCCCCTCTGGCAGACGAGATAATAATGGGAATATCGCAGATACTTTTAATTTTTTTAAAAACATCAAAGCCATCCATCAAAGGCAACATTAAATCCAAAATCACAATATCATACGAAGAATTTTGTTGCAGTTGTTCAAGGGCATCTTTAGGGTTATGAAAAACATGGCAAATAAAGCCGTAGTCCTGTAAATATTCCACGATAAAATCGCTCATTTGTACATCATCTTCTATTAAAAGTACGTGTTTATTCAATTTCCCACTCCTTTAAATAGTATGAAAATTGCTCTCTTTGTTGGGGCGTTAAAACGGCATGAATTTGTTTGAAGATTTTGACTTCTAATTCAATGGCTTCTTCGCTTAAATCTTCGGCAATGTCTTCATATTTTTCTTCATCAAAATGTTCTTCTTGCATCAATTTTTGCAGTTTTTTATGGGCTTTTTGTTTTTTTTCATAATATTTTGAAAACTCTTTTTTACACGCAATTAAAATGGCTTTTATTTTCTCTTCTTGTTGGGCATTAAGATGCAGATAGTCTAAATTCTTGTAAATATGAGTATTGTGCGTTTCATACTCTTTACTGGCATAAAGCTGTGATATTAAGAAAAGACTACAAAAAAGCGTTAATATTTTTAATTTTATCATCTTCAATTAATCCTTTCTCAATATCGCTGTGGCAAACTTTACAGTTGGCTTTGCTTTTTACTTGCGTGTGTTCAAACACCTTTTTGGGAATGTTTTTGTGTTCATGTTTCCAAAAGTTGGTATCAGTTATTGCAATTATATCGTTATTTCCAATAGATTGGCTTATTTTAAAGCTCATCTCTTGAGTGGAAGTTTCAGCACTGTTTTGTACTAAAAAGGTCAAAATATTCTGATGATCTTCTTCTTCAAGAGAAGCATCATCGCCAAAATGGTTTTCCAAATCGTTCATCATACTTATCCACGAGTGTTTGGGTAAACTGTGTGGCGGATACAAGGTGTGGCAAGAACCACACTCATTGACAAAAAGTTCATTTTGTGCCATATAATCAATGCTTTGGTATTTGGAAGCCACCAAGATATTTTTAGGTTGAATCAGATTAAAAACCAAAAATGCGAGCAATGCCACAAAAAAAACAAAGGCAATACACTTTTGAAAAAGGCTTAACGTGATACTGCTTTTTTCTTGAGTGACTTTATAGCCTGTAAAAATGGATTGCAGTGTTTCATGTTTTGAATGAAGCAGTTTATCGGTTAAAATCCCACCCAAATGAGCCACAATAAGCACAATCAAAAGGTTGGCAAAAAATTCATGCAACTCTTCAAAAAGTTCCATTTTTTTAAAAAAGGAGTCATTTAAAAATGAAAATATCCCTTTTCCCTCTTGTATGCCAAAAGTTAATGCCCCTGTGGCAATAACGATAAAAACCACGATAAACATTCCCATCATCACATACGAAGCAGGAGGATTATGTCCGATATATTTTTGCTCATTGTTAAAAAAACAGAGCATAAACGCTTTGACTTTATCAAAACCAAAAGGAAAATCTTTGAACTTTGAGTACTTAGGTCCTAAATAACCCCAAACAAAGCGAAAAGCTAAAAGAATTAAAATGGCGTAACCAATAACCGCATGATAGTGCAAAAGCTTGTCATCATCGGTTAAAAATGCCGCTAAAATCAAAAGTGCGAAAAGCCAATGAAACACACGAGTAGGTAAACTCCAAATATAGGATTTAAACATGGTATCTCCTTAATCTTTCCATCGTCCAAAATTGGGTATGACAATATCACGGCTACTGTAAATGCCTTTGTCAGCAGTGGTATGACATGCCATACAATTAAAAATCCCTTTAACCTCTTTTTGTGTAATTAACGAAGGACGAATTTCATTGTGTTTTTCAATCATATAAGGCGTTTGCGAAATTGAATCAGGAATGGCTCGACCTCGAAGAGAGTTCACAATACGGCTGCTTCGTTTATAGTCCATATTTTTCTCGGCACTGTTCGCATTAAGATAGTTTGAAACAGTAATCCAATCTTCTTGTGCCAATGTGGCATCGGTGTCAAAATGATTTTCTAAATTGTTCATCATTTTATTCCACGCATTTGCAGGTAATAGTCCTGCTTGATAGGCAAAATGGCAAGAACCACACTCTTTTAAATAAAGTGCATTATTGACAGGAGCTACTCCTTTTTTTGAAGTTTTATTATAGCCATAACCATCTGCAAATAAAGCCGATGTCAATAAAATGATAAACAGTAAAAATTTCATTATTGATCCTTTGATAAGATGTAGGTTAATACATCCCCTTTTTCTTGAGCTGTTCCTTCACGATTATAAACATCGTTGAAGTTTCGTCGCAGCCATTTTTCAATGGTCTTAACTTCACTTAGTCTGCTTGGATTGGCTTTAGGTGAGAGTGGTTCAATGATTTTTCCTGTGAAAAAGTTTTGGTGTGATTGGGTAAAATCATTGCCATGACACGACACACATGAAATGGCTTTGCCTTTTTTGCCAATGTGTTCAGAGGTAAATAAAACCTCTCCTCTTTTAGTGTCAAAGCCATTAAAGTTGGGATTTTCTTGTTTGGCTTGAGCACTTAAATCCTTTAAATAATCATCAATAACCGCAGAAAACGATAGGGTTAAAAATGCTAATGAAAGTAGTAGTATTCTCATTTTGGCTTCCTTTATGTTTTATATAATGAAAGTATAAAGGAAGTTTATCAAGAAAGAGGCAGAAGTTTATTGACATTTTCTTGACACTTTCTAAATGAGTGACAAGTAACAAGTTACAAGAAATAAACCTTGTTACTTGTTATTGCAAGAATTTTAAAATGATAAATTTAGTATTTCTTACCAATTTTATCGTATAAGTCATTTCTTTGAAGTCTTATTTGAATCTCTTTTAAGATTTCTTTGTACATCGCTTTATCCAGTTTATCGGATTCTTTCCAATTAGCACCTGCTTGATTCCCCATATAAGCAACCGCATTAATAAACTCATCAAGTGTAATTTTTGGATCTCCTCCGTGTCGAGGCATTTTACGTGTTCCTACCCAGCCATGTGCTGTTGGAAATTGTTGACCTTCTTCAATTAACTCTTTCCAATCTTCTTTATTCCCAAGCTTTAAAACTTCTGGGATAAACGCTTTTGAATGACATACCGCACAAGATTGGGCATAAACAGTTTTACCATCTCTTATTTTCTCATCACTTTTTTTTGAATCACTGCTTGCTAATGTAATGGTTGACATTGAACAGAACAATGCCATTGTAACTAAACCTTTTTTAACCATAATACACTCCTTAAGAATAATAACAAATTATGGCACTCCTAAGTAGCAAACAAGTAGCATAGTTATGAAAAATATTAGTTAAACTTATAATAAGAATATATCAATTAAAATGCTGCTCCAAACAACAACAAAGATACCAATACTTAAAAAAACAATGGTACTGCCAACGTCTTTGGCTCTTTTTGCCATTTCATGATGTTCTAAAGTAACAAGGTCAACAACTCTTTCTATGGCGCTGTTAATAGTTTCTGCTAAGGGCATTCCCATTAAGCTGATAAACATAAACAGTTTATTGCTTAGTGATGTTTCAAGCAAAACAATCAAAGGAAGTAAAAGAACAACAATGCATATTTCTATTTTAAAAGAGTTTTCCGTTTGAATTAAATCTTTTAAGCCATTCAAGGCATATTGGGTATTCTTAAAAAAGTTGTACTTCGGCTGGTTTCTCATTTTTCCTCTTTGCTTTTTTATTTTCTGACGGGATGTAAAATATCTAAATTTTTATTGTAAATATCAGTTTCTACTTCAAAAATACCTAAAAGTGTGTGAAATAAATTGTCCTGTGAAAAGGGTTTATTGGCATTTTGTTTAAGAGTTTTTATATCAAATTCTTCTTTAAATTCATCTCCGAACCATATCAAAGAAGCCACTCGTGTTTGAGATTCTGGTGCCATAAAATAAGGAAGGCCATGTAAATATAAACCATTTTCCCCCAAACTCTCACCATGGTCTGCCATATAAACCATAGCGGTTTCATGGCTACTTGAATAGGGTTTTAGAAAATTGATGACTTGCGATAAAAACCAATCGGTCTGCAAAATGGCGTTGTCATAGGCATTGCTAATCTCTTCTTGAGTACATTTTTCAAGTTGATTGGTTTTACATATTGGTGTAAATTGTTCAAATCGTTTTGGATAACGTTTATAGTAAGCAGGTCCATGATTGCCCATTTGGTGAAGAATAATTAATACATCTTTATTTTTATTCTTTTTGATATATTCATCCAAGCCAACAAGCATACCTTCATCTCTACACTCTCCATCTTCTTCACAAATAGTATTATTTTTAGGTGAACTAAAATCTTCATAGGAAACTCTTAATGCAACTCCCTTAGAATCGGAGTTATTGTCTCTCCATAACACACTGACATCTTTGGTGTGGGTTAAAACGTCCAAAACATTTTCTGTGGTAATCCCTTTTTTATAGTCGTACTCATCTTTGGTATAAATAGAAAACATACAAGGTACGCTGTGTGCGGTGGATGTTCCACATGAAGACATTTGTGAGAAATTAACAATATCTTCTTGTTTTAAATAAGGATTGGTCTCTCTTTTATAACCATTGAGTGAAAATCTGTCAGCTCTGGTTGCTTCTCCGACGACTAAAATTACCAACTCTTTTTTATCTTCAAGTGTTTCATTGATTTTGGCATCCAACCCCAATGGATTGACAATAATTTCTCCACTGCTAAAGCTTATTCTGATATATTTAACAACGCTATACATCCAAAAACTTGGATTGGCATGCCATTTGATGGTTTTATGTTCTCTAAAAAATGAGGTATAAAACTGGCTGCAACTTAGTATGATAATAACAATTAAACTTAGAGTGAGACCAAAAATTTTTAATTTTGAATAAAGTTCTTTTTTAAATGGTTCATATATAAGAGGTTTTCTATAAACATAATATGAAGGAAGCAGACCCAAAAAAACAACATAAAAAACCAGTTCTATACTGAATAAATCCATTGATTCTTTTAGATTGGTTTGTACTGAGTTTTGAATCATACTGTAATCAATGATGACATGATAGGTATCCATAAAATATGCCGTAAATGCTGAAATCATTAGAATAAAAATCAACATCGGCTTTGTAGTATATTTTGAAGCAAATAACGATAATAAAAAAGCTATAAATAAAAAAAGCGTTATTCCCACAGAAATCACATAAAGTATATTAACACCTGTTAATGGATAGGTCTGTACCACATTGTTAAAAAAAGAAAAGTTAGCAAAAAGTGTTAGAAAAAGTGAGACTAAAAGTATCAGACGATATTGGTGCGTAATAAACATAAAAATCCTTGCAGGTTGAATATACAGAATTGTATAAGAAATGAATTAACCACCGAATAATGAATGGTTAACCATTGTGTTAACTATTCAATAAGAATTTTAACCAAGAGTAATCAAGATATCGTGTAGATAATCTTGACATTTTCTTGACACTCTTAGGTGTCTTTGAATGTCTCTCTGATTTTTAAAAATTCATCCAAATGTTCAAAGAAAATATCGACCAATTTTGGGTCAAAATGTTTGCCTCTCTCTTCTTTAAATAAAGCAAAGATTTTTTCATCGTCCCATGCTTTTTTGTAGCATCTGTCACTTCCAAGGGCATCAAAAACATCTGCAAGAGCAGTAATACGCCCATAAATATGAATATCTTCACCTTTTTTGCCATTGGGGTAGCCAGAACCGTCCCATTTTTCATGGTGTTCGTATGAAATAATTGCAGCCATTTTAAGCAAAGGTCGTTGGGAGTGTTTAAGCATGTCGTAGCCAAGCTTGGCATGGGTTTCCATGATGGTGCGTTCTTGTGCGTCAAAGCGTCCTGGTTTGTTTAAAATAGCATCCGCAATGGCAACTTTCCCAATATCGTGCATGGGACTTGCCAGTTTAAGCATGTGAGCTTCCTTGCTTGATAACCCATAATGCAGTGCAAGCAATTTAGAGTATTGTGCAACACGTTTAACATGATTACCTGTCTCTTTACTTCGACTCTCACCAATCGCACCCATGGTAAAAATGACCTCTTTTTGAGTGGCTTCAATCTCTTTATTGAGATGTTTAATCTCTTGTAAGCCTTTTTGAACTTTTTGTTCAATTTCATCCACACTAAGGGCTACATTTTTATTGACTTTATACGCCAATAATACAATAAATCCAAGCGTTAACCCTAAAAGTAAAAGGACCAATAGATTAATGGTATCAATGAATCTTTCAGAGTAGTAATCTATCTCTTCTTCAATTAAGGTGTTTATTTTTTGGTTATCATTAACAATGGCATACATTTGACTTTGCAAAATATCTTCTTGTTTTTCAAGCTCTTTGATGTTTAAAATATATCCACCAACTTGTTGAGCTATGGCATAATAAGAAGCATAATCTACACTTGGATGTAATTTTTCCAGTAGCTTAATCTCATTGAGCCATTTATCAAAATATTCTTGATTTTGATGTTGAAAAAGCATCTCTTTACTGTAATATTTAATGTCACCCAAATCTTTAATCAACATAATATTTTTGGTTTTTAGTATTTGTTCTTCAAGGTCGTTTCGTATTTTACTTTCAGTAGGATAATGGGTATTAAAGAGAGCATAAAGTTTAATTTTTTCTCGTTGGGTTGTAAATATATAGGCAAATGCTTTTTCAATCTCTTTTTCATTGTTATAAAGCAGTTCAAGATTAGTTTTTACAATGGGGTATTCATGAATATCATTGATAAAAAAGTCAATAACATCATTTTCATTGTTTTGGAAAAACGATTCTTTAATGTGTTCAAACTCTTTTTCGTAAGAAAAAAAACTCTCTTTAATGAGCTTTAACTCTTCAAGAGAGTGAGTATTTAAAATATCTTTCACTAAGCTATTCATATTTTCTTGCATTGAAACCAATTTGGAAATACTATTTTTAGAAAGATTATTCTCTTTGAGTTGATATAAAATAATGCTGTTGGCAAAAAAGATTAACAGCACCAATAGACCAATAAGAATAAAACTGAGTTTAACCATTTTTTTAATATTCATCTTCAACCCTTTTGAAATCTTTAAACTCTAAAATTATGGAGGTACCTTGGTTCTCTTGGCTTATGACATGAATTTCTCCGTGGTGCAGTTGAATGATTTTTTTCACAATCGCCATGCCTAATCCTGTGCCACCTGATTCTTTGTTTCGACTTTTATCCGTGCGATAGAACTTTTCAAAGATTTTTGATTGTTCTTCTTGGGCAATGCCTATACCAAAATCTTGAATCACAATACAAAAAGTATCATTGAGTAACTCATTTTTTATGAGGACAGTTTGATTTTCATGGCTAAAGGTAATGGCATTTTTGATGATATTTTTCAACGCAATTTTAAGTAAAGTGGCATGACCTTGTACGATGACACATTCATTCAGTTGTGTTTTTAAAGTAATGTGTTTAACATAAGCAAGATTTTTCAGTTCTTTAATGGCTTCAAGTGTTATTTCATCGCTCTTGCAAGCTGTGAAGTTGTGGGTAAAATCACTCTCATTTTTAGCCAAGAATAGCAAGTCATCAATGGTTTGTTGAATGACTAAAACTTCATCTAAACAACTGCTTAAGGTTTGTTCATACTCTTTACTGGAACGCGTCTTTCTTAAAGCGACTTCAATCTCCCCTCGAATAATCGTCAAAGGTGTTTTGAGTTCATGGGAAGCATCACTGCTAAATTGAGATATTTTTTCAAATGAGATTTCTAAGCGAGTGAGTAAACTGTTGATTTCATGAGAGAGTTGCCCTATTTCATCATGGGTATTGGGTATATCAAGTCGTTTTGAAAGATTAAATGCGGTAATATTTTTCAACTTTTTTAAGATGGTTTCAATGGGTAAAAACGATTTGTAAATTAAAAAATAACCCCCAATAATAGAAAAAATCAGAATAATAGGAACAATAAACAGTAAAATATAAAATAAGTTTTCCATCGCTGTATTGAGAAAGGTATTATTGGTGGCAACTTCAACAATATAAAGTTCGCCCTTTATGGTTATTTTGATTCGGCTAAGAATATATAAACGGTTGTTTTCAAAATCAATCGTATCTTTTTTGAGTTTTTGTAAATGGTTAAATTCCGATGCTATTTCAGGAAAATTAGGAGTTTGGTTAATCACTTTTAACGGAGTTTCTAATTTTAAAAGCCGAATATACAAAGGTTCAAACTTGTACTCTTTTTCTTCATCAAAAACTCTACTTGAAAGCTCTTCTTGGTGATCAATTATATCATCGACCACATCTAAGACAATGACTTTGAGGGTGGATTCGATTTTATCCAATGTCGAGATTTCCAATATTTTATAAATGGAGAATGAAAAAACAATTAAAATAATGCACTGAATAATGATGTTATATAACAGCAGTTTTTGTTTGATAGAGAATTTATTCATCACTGATTTTATATCCCAATCCTCGAAGCGTGTGGATGAGTTTTTTGTTATAGGGTTTATCAATTTTGTTGCGTAATCGATAGATATAGACATTCACCCAGTTACTTAAACTCTCATCTTCCATATTGCTTAAACTTTCAGTAATTAAACTCTCAGAAACGACTTGATTTTTATGTTTAATTAAAAACTCCAATAAGGCAAACTCTTTGGCGGTTAAAATAATCGTATCATTGCCTCTTTTGGCACTTTTTTTGAGTAAATCCAGTTCTAAATCGTTTAGATGAAGGGTTGTAGAGAAGCTGTGTGTAGGACGCAGTTGTACCCGAATGCGAGCTAAAAGTTCAGCAAAAGAGAATGGTTTGGCTAAATAATCATTGGCACCAATATCAAGCCCTTTAATTTTATCTTCGGTAGTATCTTTGGCTGTAAGCATAATAATGGGAGTAAATATTTGGTTTTTTCGTAAATCTTGGCACACTTCAATGCCATCTTTAATGGGCAACATAATATCCAATAAAATCAAATCGTAAGTATTTACGCATGCCAAGTAAAATCCTTCATCGCCATTGAGTGCGTAATCAACGCTATAAGACTCCTCTTCGAGTCCCTTTTTTAAGAAATTAACAATTTTTTTATCGTCTTCAATGAGTAATATTTTCATAAATGCCTCAAAATAAGTTTACTGATATTATAGTTAAAAAAGATGAACACAGGATGAATAAAGCTTAATAAAGTTCTAAAAGTGTGATTTCACTGGGGGCTTTGTAGCGTGTATGAATTCCCCATGTTCCTAAGCCTTTGTTCACATAAATGGTCGTGTTATTTTTGTAGTGAATACCTTGAATAAAGGGTTGAAAAAGTTTGACAATATAACCAAAAGGGAAAATCTGTCCGCCATGGGTATGTCCACATAAAAACAGAGGTGTATCGCTTTTAAGTGCCAACAAATAATCTTTGGGTTGATGGGCAAGTAAAATGGCATTGGCTGTTTTTTGTAAAAAGGCTAAGCTTTTTTTTTCGTCTCTTTTTATGCCAAAAAAAGAGGAGAATCGATCACTTATTCCCACCAATGCTATTTTTTGTTGATGGTGTTCAATAAACACATGTTGGTTATCTAAAAAAGTAAAGTTACATAAAATGGCATTTAATCTCTTTATTCCATAAAACAAATCATGATTTCCACTGATATAAAAAGTACGTTGAAGCTGATTTAATGCCAAAAGTTGAGGCAAAATATGTTCTGCTTTGCAATCAATAATATCTCCTGTAAGAACAGCAATGTCATAAGGCAAAGCATGACATATATTCACCAAATTTTCTATGAAGTGTTGTGATGTTTTTTGACTGATATGCAAATCACTCAAATGAAGAATCTTCAATCCTTGCAACGCTTTATTGCGAACAAAAAGTTTGACCATTTGAGGATTTGGCAGTTTCATGGCTTAGACTTATTTAAAAAGCGTATTGAAATCATCTTTGGTAATAAACTCAATATCTTTTATTACACCACTTTTGAGCCGATACAGAGTTGTTTTACCCTCTTTACTTTGAAATCGTGTATCATTTTCATCGTATATGAGCAAAATATTGTGTTGATATTTTCGCATTTTGGGCAGAGCAAACATTTTGGTAATGACCATGGGCATACCTGAAATATTGGCAATAAAAATGGCGTGATGTGTTTTTAAAAAATCGCTCTTTTGATGTGCAAGAAATTCATTGACATCCGCACCTGTTCCTTTTTCAAATGAGACCAAAAGCGTTTCAATCTCATCGGTAATGGTTTGTTTCTCATCAAATTGATTCACCAATGAGAAATGGGTTATTTTCTCATTGATTTTAAAACTATTTGCAAAAAGTCCTATACTTATAAACAGGACGACACATAAAATTCTTACCATTATTCAACCTTTTTGTAATGAAGATTGTATTGAATATCAATTTGGTCTCGCACAGTTAAAAAGAACATGGAAGGAGGTTTCATTCCAAAAGAAGTCAGCTTAATTGAAAATTGCCCAAACATATTGATTTGCTCTTCTTGTTGGGTTATTGTTGCTTGGCTTGAAACCACTTGAGTGATACCATTGAGTGTTAAATTTCCTTCAATGGTGTAACTTTGTTCATTTTTAATGATTGTCGTAATTTCAAAAGCAATGGTAGGATGAAGGCTTGCCTGAAGCAATTCATACATATTGGCATCTCGGTCTTTTTTAGTGCTGATTAAGTCCAAAGTGTTAATACGAATCGTTCCTTTGATGGACTCTATTGAATCGTCCATTTGTAAAGTTGAACTGACTTTATTGGTTGCTGGTTCAATGGCACTGTCTCCAAATACTTCTGTGTGTGCTTGGATAAATCCACTTTGAAGTGGTAAATCTGCAGCACTTAAACTTAACGCCAAAAGGGCGCTTAGGATTAATTTAAACATGTTTCTTCCTTGTGTTGAATTTGTTGGGTATTAAGAATTTTAATTAAGGCAATTAAAAAAACCAAAGGGACAAAAAGAGTGAGATTTTCTAAGGCGACAAAAAGCCCTCCTCCTGAAGCAATCCAGCCAATAAAAATCATATAAATACTGAGTGTTTTTAACTCTTTTTGAAGCAAGGTTTGTAAAATCACTACATTGTAAAAAGAGATGACAAAAGGGTAAATGAGTGATAAAATCAAGGCTTCTTGTATAAAATAAAAAAGATAACTCAAAGCAAATAAAATGACAATGAGTAACTCTTTTTGATTTTTCTCAATTTTAAAATATAAGGCACTTGCGACTCCAATAATATGAAAAAGGGCAATTTCTAAACTGTAGCCATCTCTCCAAATGGAAATAGAGACATCACGTGAGAGTGATTCAAACAAGGCTGAATCTAAAAATATCCACAACGTCATGGCAAAAAGCGTAAAGGATTCAGAATGAGAAACCTTTTTTGTGCTTACACAATGGGGCAAAAGAGTAGATGCCAACAAAACCAAAATACTCAAACCCACGGCAAGTGGCATTCTTAATGCCACATCATACGTAAATAAAAATGTACCTACGGTGTAAGAAATGCACAACGCAAATCCCAGTTCAAGGGGAGTGGCTTTTTTTAATTCATTGATAATCAAAGGAGCCAATGCCCCAACACTTAGCCCCAAAATAAAAAGCATCAATATCGATAAGTTGGGATAAAAAAATGAAACCAGCAATTGAAAACATAAAAAAAGCGTAATTTTATGGGCTGAATTGATTTTAAGAGCATAACTCAGCACTGAACCAATAATACCTCCAATAGGCAGTGGAGCAATCAAAAGAATGTTGGAAGAAAAATACTCCACAATGCCCGTTTGAGCTATGAGTAAATAGTAGCACAATTCAAATGCAATAAAAAGTGTCAAAGCTATTCTTTGCATAAAGTCTCCTTGGTGTTATAAGATAAAAAGAGTAAATAATAGCTGGCAAAAAACAGATCAAATGCCGATATGCCTAATGCGATTAACTCCAACATCCCATTGTAATAAAGAGCAAAAAAAATCGAGCTCATAACAATGCGAATCAATACGGTCAGTTGGGTTAAGATTTCTCGATGGGTATCGTAAAAATATGCCAAAGCGTGAATAATCCCTGTTGTGCAAACAAATCCGAAAACAATGTATTCATATTGGGCATTAAAGGTAAACCCAAGTGAGAAGTAGACAATACTGCCCAATAAAATAAGAAAAACACCTCCAATACCATCGCTTAAAAATCCCACTAAATTGTAGGTTTTCAAGTGAGTCAATACTATTTTGTGTTGAAGTAAAAAATACAAACTCCCCAGTGTAATTGCTCCAAAGAGGCTTCTTAAACTCCATAAATAAAACCCATCTAAGACGATAAACCCTGCTTGAACAAAGCCATTAAGGGATAACACCACAAAAATCCCAAGAATCCCCAGTAAATAATAGACATAAAATTTGATATTTTTTAAAATCTTTATATGCGAAACAAACATTGAAATGACCATAAAAAAAACGCCAATTCCCATGGCAACATGAGCATGAGCGATGATTAAATCATTGCGATGAAAAAGCCAACGAATCTCAGGAATAAACAAAATATTGCCTTGAATATCCACAAACAAAAAAGCAATCAAAGAGATCAAAAGTGCTATTTTTGAGAACTTTTCAATGGAAGCATCTTGGTACCATCGGTAAAGTAATGGAATGTAAAACAGCGTTAAATATTGTAAAAACCACTCTTGATTGTAGGTTAAAGGCATATAAAAACTTCGATATGAAACAGAACCAAAATAAAAAACCGTAGGAATAATCCATAAGATGTTCCATCTGGCTTTAAACTCTTCTTTGTTTAAAAGTTTGATGATGAGATAATAAATGGGAATTAACGCCAAACTCATCCCTAAGGTATTATCCCCATGAGGACCAGTGACAGTACTTTCAACTTGCCCAATAGTTGGATTCATCAAAATAAGTAAAGCAAGGGGTGCTGTAATAACTGCACTCAAACACACTTTGACCCAAGTGGGATTTTTGGGATAGAGTTTGATAAATTCATATAAGGCAAAGGCATAAAAAATCCCTGCAAGGGCTAAAATAAAATTGAGTTCATACGGAAAATCATAAAAAGCCAATCCTCTGGTGTTGCCAAACAGCAGTGAACTTATCATAAAAACCAAAAAGATATACCAAAAAAGTGTATAGAGTTTTAGATAATGCAAGCCTTTCTGGCTTGCCCCTATTTCTTTAAAAATGAGTAAAAAAGGTAAATACGACAGCATCAAAGGAATAAAACCATACAGCATCAAGCTAATATGCAGTGACCGCATATTTGAAGGTAAAAGTGTAATAGAATCCAAAGAGTAGCCTAAAAGATTAATTGAATAAATCAGACCAAACAACAATCCCAATGCAAAAAAGAGCAAAGATATTTTAAAGTGAGTATGAATAAAAGAAGAAAATGGTTTAGAGTTTTCCATCGTGTACCTCGATAATTCTATGAGCTTGTAAAGCAAGCTTTTTATCGTGTGTTGCCACAATAACAGTTGTGCCGTTTTGGCAAAGTTGTTGAAACACATCAAAAACATTTTGTGAGTTTTTTGAATCCAAATTGCCCGTGGGTTCATCGGCAAAAACAACTTTGGGAGAATTGATTAATGCTCGAGCAATAGCAACTCGCTGTTTTTGCCCTCCTGAAATTTCATTGGGAAAGCGTTTGGCTAATGTTTGGATACCCAAAGTGTTAAGTAGGGTCATAATTTCATCGGATGTGGCTTTTTCATGGGCAATTTGAATATTTTCTTGAATGGTTAAATAGTTAATTAAATAATGAAATTGAAAAATAAACCCCACGTTGTGTTGCCTGAAGGTGTCAATATTTTTAATGGCATTATAATTTTGATTTTCAAAAAAAAGCTCACCAGCGCTTGGCTTTAAAAGCGTCGACAAAATACTCAAAAGTGTTGATTTCCCACTGCCGCTCTCTCCTGTAATGGCGACAAATTCACCTTTTTGAATGGTTAGATTAATATTGTCTAACGCAATATCTTGGTGGTAACGATGAGTGATATTATGAGCTTTTATCATAGTTTGTTCCCTTGAATTAAAATAATTGGGTCGGTTTTTGAAGCATTAAATGCAGGAATAATGGCACCTATAATTGCCATGCCAATGGAGGTTAAGAAGATATAAAAAGTTAATGAAGCTGAAATTTCTCCATTGATATAGCCTTGTAAAGAGGGGGTGTTTTGAATAAAAAAAAGCACAATATGGGCTATAAAAAAAGCACTCAAAAAGCTAAAAAATCCCAAAATAAAACTCTCAAGCATAATTTGACCGATAATTTTTCGCATGGGAATTCCTAAGGCTCTTTTAATACCAAATTCACTTTTCCTTTGATGAACCGTAATACTCATAATGGAGACAATCCCCAATAAACCCATTGAAAAAGCGATAAAAGAAACAGCATGAGAAGAGGTTTTGATGATTTTGAATTGGTTATAATTATCAATAAAACTTTGCGTAGATTTCACTTCAATTTCATGGCTTAACGCTTGAATGGCATTTATGGTGCTTTGAATATCATTTTTCAATGAAGTACCAATTAACAACATCGATGCACTTTTATTAAAAATCGCACTGGCATCAACAATATTTAAAACCACACCTCCATTTTCAAACCCAACACCACTTTCAAATACCCCTGAAACTTTAAAAGTTGCATTGGCAATTTGTATTTCTTTTTTGTTTTGTAGAAGTTCATAGATAGATTTTCCTACTATGACTTCTTGTTCTTTTGGATACTCTCCTTGGATGAGTATGTAGTTTGAAAAACGGTTCGAACTTATTCCATAGACTGCAACGATGGGCAGATTTTCCACAGGAGTTGCTCCCACAATTACAGCAGAACTTTTATTGACGCCTTGTAAGGTATTGATGGTTTTGAGTAAATCTCGATTGACATTGGAAAAAAAGGTATCAGAGATTTTGGCTTGTGTAACGATAATATCGCCATCACTTTTTAAAATGTGAGAATACATTGAAATCACACCATTGGAAATAGCGGTAATTAAAAATATAGCCGTAATGGAAAAAATAAGACTAAAACAGATTAAAGCAGTTTTAAGTCGATTGGCGTTGAGTGCTTTTAGGGGGTACACCATACACTTCCTTTTTGATTTTAGGAAGTGTAGGATATAAAAATGACAGTGTTATGAATACTTTATGAATTTTTATTCATACTATTTTTGAATCATATATTGAATCGTTGGACCACTGCTGTCTATACTTAAAACTTTATAGCCGTGATTTTTTGCATCTTGAGGAATATTATTAATGCTTTGAGGACAATCGCTAATAATCTCTAAAATTTCGCCTTTTTTAAGACTCTGCATTGCTTCAAGTGTTTTAACTGCAGGGTAAGGGCAAGGCTCACCTTGCATATCAATACGGTACGTTGGAATAATTTCTTCTTTCATAATTTACGCCTCTTTTGAGTTTAATTTTTTTCTATAATTCTTTTCTAATTTTAATATTAAAATAAACAGTAAAAATAAGAAAATGTAGTTCATAAATAGCCCGCCATAGTTTCCAAAGGATTCAAGCAGATTTATTTTTGGCCAAGAAGTTGCTAATGAGAGTGAAAAACTGTCCCACATAAACGCCAATAATGTCGCACCAATAACATTTCCAACTCCTACAATCCAAAAGTGAACTTGACCTTCAACCGCACGGTACATCCAACCACATTCACACCCACCTGCTAGAACGATACCAAAACCAAACAGCAATCCACCAATAAGTGCATTTGGTCCTGCCCACATAATTTTTGGAGGTTGCCCTATCATGATATAACTAAATACACCAATGGTTGAAACTGCCATACCAATAACAATGGCAGTTGCCATTTGACTTCTTCCTGTTGTAAAGATATCTCTAAAAGCCGATGTAAAACAGATTTGTGCTTTAGCAATTAACAGACCAAAAGCACTTCCAAAGAGCATAGCAACACCAAGTTTTGGACTATTTGCACCAAAAATCAAATAAAGCGCCCAAATAATCATAGCAATAAATACAATCGTACCAAAGGTGAAAAACTGTTTTACTCTTTTTTCATTGTGTGGTAACTCTTTTGCACAACTGACTTTTTGCAACTTAAACTTGGATTGGAAAAAAGGAAGTACCGTTACTTTTGCACCTAAATAGACACCCACTATCATAGCAAGTGTAAACATCCAAGCGTGCAGTGAAAATTGAGGAATACCCGTAAACAAACTTGCTAAGTTACAACCCATTCCAAGTCTTGCTCCAAATCCAGCAATAATTCCACCTATAAGCGCTTGAAAAATTCGAATATTGCTTGCAGGCATTCTTAGTTTTACATTATTACCCCAAAAAGCTGCAGCAATACACCCTGCAAACATTCCAATAATCATAATTCCATCGACACGAGTAAGACTGTTACCGTCCATATTCATAATTTTAAAATATCCCCATGTAGAGATATCTACACCAACAAACTCTAAAATATGTCCACCCCAACGTGTAAACTCACCAGTAACTGCCCAATATGTTCCCATAAGACCAAAGTAGTATGCAGCTATTACACCTAAGGCAATAATCGCTGGCAAAGGACGCCAAAAGGCTACTAAATAACGCTGTTTAAATTGATTAAAATAATCCATTTAAGTTCTCCTGACAATATGATGTATTTTGAAAGTTTAGATAACACTTTTATAAGGTAAAAGTTAAGCTATCTGAATAAAAGGTGACATGAAAGGAGTTCTTAAATGTCTATTTGTACCACAAATCTAAAGCGAATAATAACGTACTAAAACTTAAAATTATTTAAAATGGTAAAAAATATTTTACCAAAAGATTGAAAAAAAATTAAATAAAAATAGTAACTTTAAGCTATTTTTTAGTATAATCGCGAAAATTTTAACCTAAAGAGTACATATGAGAGACATAAGAAATATTGCCGTAATCGCACACGTTGACCACGGTAAAACAACACTTGTAGATGAGTTGTTAAAGCAATCAGGAACATTTTCAGCCCATACACAAGTTGATGTAAGAGTCATGGACAGCAATGCCATTGAAAAAGAAAGAGGGATTACCATTCTTTCTAAAAATACTGCAATTGACTACGAAGGGGTAAGAATTAACATCATCGACACCCCAGGACACGCCGACTTTGGTGGAGAAGTTGAGCGAGTTTTAAAAATGGTTGATTCGGTTTTATTGCTGGTTGACGCACAAGAAGGAGTAATGCCACAAACAAAATTCGTGGTAAAAAAAGCCCTTTCTTTAGGACACCGACCAATCGTTGTTGTAAACAAAATTGACAAGCCAGGTGGAGATCCTGAAAGAGTGGTGGATGAAGTATTTGACCTTTTTGCTCAAATGGATGCCACAGAAGAGCAATTGGAATTTCCAGTCATTTATGCCGCAGCACGTGATGGATATGCAAAATACGATTTAGCGGATGAAAATAAAGATTTAACGCCTTTATTTGAAACCATTTTAAAAGAAGTTCCAAAACCACAAGGTGCCGATGAAAATGGTTTACAACTTCAAGTGTTTACACTTGATTACGATAACTTCATTGGAAAAATCGGAATCGCTCGTATTTTTAACGGAACCATTTCAATGGGTGAAACGGTTTTATTATGTAAAGCTGACGGTGAAAAAATCAAAGGAAGAGTTTCTAAATTGATTGGTTTTAAAGGGATGGAACGATTTGATATCAAACAAGCTGGAACAGGTGATATCGTTGCCGTTGCTGGTTTTGAAACGATTGATGTGGGAGATTCTTTATGTGACCCTGCAAACCCAATGCCACTTGACCCTATGCACATTGAAGAGCCAACGTTAAGCGTTACATTTGCAGTAAATGATTCTCCACTTGCAGGTACTGAGGGTAAATTTGTTACGTCAAATAAAATCAACGAAAGACTAGCTGCTGAGATGAATACCAATATTGCCATGAATTATGAGCAATATGGTGAAGGTAAATTTAAAGTCAACGGAAGAGGTGAGCTTCAAATTTGTATCTTGGCGGAAAATATGAGAAGAGAAGGGTTTGAGTTCTGTATTGGACGACCTGAAGTTATTACAAAAGTTGAAAACGGTGTAAAAATGGAGCCATTCGAGCACTTAGTTATTGATACTCCCGATGAGTTCTCTGGAGCTATTATTGAGAAATTGGGAAAAAGAAAAGCCAATATGACCAATATGGTACCAATGGGTGAGGGATATACGCGACTTGAGTTTGAAATTCCTGCACGAGGATTGATTGGTATTCGAACAGAGTTTTTAACTGAAACAAAAGGTGAAGGGGTTATGAACCACTCATTCTTAGAATTTAGACCTTACTCTGGAACAGTTGAATCAAGAAAATACGGAGCGCTTGTTTCAATGGAAAACGGTGAAGCTGTAGGTTACTCGATTTTTAACTTACAAGAGCGAGGGGTAATGTTTGTTAAACCACAAGATAAAGTCTATGTGGGTATGGTAATTGGACAACATGCCAAAGACAATGATTTAGATGTTAACCCAATCAAAGGAAAACAACAATCAAACGTTCGTTCATCTGGTGCTGATGAAGCGATTAAACTTGTACCACCAAGAACAATGTCTTTGGAAAATGCTTTAGAGTGGATTGAAGACGATGAGTTAGTAGAAGTGACACCAAAAAGCGTTCGTGTTCGAAAAAGAGAACTTGACCCAACAGTGAGAAAAAGAACAGCTAAAAAAGCAAAATTTGATTAATCTTTAGGATTTTTAGTATTTTAAAGGAGAGGCAATTTTGCCTCTCCTTTTTTTTATGCACAAATCATTACTTTAGCACTCTACTATTAAATTTGCTAAAAATATTAGCACTTACTATTGACAAGTGCTAATTTTGTGTGCTATAATTTCACTAATTGATAAAAGTACTATCAAGAACAAATTCAGGGCACTTCTAAAAATTAGAATACCTATAAATAGTACAGTAAGGTATAAGGTTTTAAAAAAAAGAGGTAAAGGACTAGCCGTAGCTAATTCAAGACTCTTTTTTTTAAAAGATTGTGCCTTAATGTACTACCATTGGGGCGACAAATGAGTATTCCTATCTTAAAGAGTTTTAACTTGAATTACTAAAAGTAGTCCTACTTTAAAACTCTTTAACCTAGAAACACTCCTTTGGCGTTTATAGGTGTTCTAATTTTTAGAGGTGCCCTTCAAAAGGAGTTAGCGATGTTAATTTCAAGATTTGATCCGTTCAAACAACTCAAAGAGTTTGAAAAAAGCTTTTATGATACTTACCCTCAAAAAAGTGAGGGTGTAAGTGGTTTTGTTCCTGTGGTGAATACCCGTGAGGGTGAGTTTGCGTATCATATTGACGTAGATTTACCTGGGGTTAAAAAAGAGGACATTAAGGTTGATATTCATAAAAATGTTTTAACCATTTCAGGAGAAAGAAAAACCAAAGAAGAAGTCAAAGAAGAGGACTATTATAAAGTGGAAACTTCTTTTGGTAAATTCTCAAGAAGTTTTACCTTACCTGACAATGCCGATATAGAAAATATTGAAGCATCAACCAATGATGGTGTCTTAGAAGTGGTTATTCCAAAGCTCAGTGAAGAAAAACATAAAAAGATTATTACCATTAAGTAAAGAGGAGTTTTTTTAACTCTTCTTTAATAAGGAGAGAAAATGCAAAAACTAAGAGAAAACCGAGATGACTACTATATTTTAATGACCATTTATGCGCTGGTTATCTCTTTTTCACTGATTTACTTAAATCATTAAAACCATAATAATTTAGCACGATTTTTTGAGTAAAAAGCAAGGAGAACTCCTTGCTTTTTTTGGTTGTTGGTTTTTAGTGAATGGTTGATAGTAAAAACTAATATTCAATTGATTTTAAATATGTTCTCTTGAAAACTTAAAAGTTTCCGCTTTCTTACTTTTTGGTCTCGAAAAAGTAAGCAAAAAAGACTGCCAAGTTGATGAAGGAGCAGACCCTAAGATTTTAGACTTTTTTTTCTGCGCTGTGGAACTCCTCGAAAAAGTGCATTTAGCACTTTTCTCTCCTCAAACAGTCCTCGCTGTTCCCCGAAATAAAATCCTAAAATCTTAGCTTCATCAAAGGCAGAAATAAATCCCTAGTATTCTAACTATCTTTTATAAATTTAATATATAAAAGTTGTTGTTATAGAAAATTAAATATGTCAATGTCCTTATCCCTCTTATTCCAACATCTGCAAAAGCCGAACGTTTATTTTTATTTTCGAAAAAGAGTTGTAACGTGTTTGAGCATTAAGAACATGCTACAAGAGCATGTTCTTAATGTGAGTTTTATAACTCAGAAAAGATAAATAATAAGTGAGGGAAGTCCAAGACCTTTGAAACTTTGTTGGTGGTTTTTATTTTACTTTTTACCATTAAAAAGTGAAGAAGTTGAAAACAAGGTAGAATTTTTTACTCATAATACATCTGCAATATATTTAACATTTTGTAGGTTTATTACGATATTGGCTTAATATATATACATAATATACTATTATCATCTAAATATCGATAATAAATGCACATCAAAATCATCTCTCAAACTTAATATTTATTTAAAAAATAGAGTATTTTTCAATATTTGTTATATAAAAATACTCACAAAACCTTATTTAAGGTGTTTATTTTTGTTTTAATATACAACATATTTTGTGTGTTAATTGTCATTTTTCAGGGTGTTTTATATATAATGTATGTTTAATAAATAGTTGTATGACAAAATCAGCATTAAAACAATCTTTAGTTAAAATATCAGACATACATTAAATGATTAATATGTAGGGTAAATATTATCTTAAAAAAAGACAAAAATGCAAATTATAAATAATACTACTGGATTATTTGAAAATATATATTTCAAAGATACCATTATAGATAAATCAATAAGAAACCATAAAGAATTATTAGAAATAATAATTCCTCAATGTAGTAAATTACTAATTGCATCACCTTTTTTAATGGATAATTTTAAACCTTTTTTTAAAGATATAAATATTCAAAATCTAGAATTTGAATTAATTACAACTTGCAAGCCTCAAGGAGATGAACAATTAGTAAAGCCATTTCAGATGAAAAACTTTGGTTTAACTATTGAAGAATTTTCATTAAAATATCCTATCATTCATCTCATAAATAAACTGCATTCAAAAATTTATCTATTCTATAAAGATAATTCAATAGTATTAGGGATAGTTACATCTGCAAACTTTACAAATAGTGGGCTATCCAATAATCATGAAACGGGGGTTATTTTATCAGATATTAAAATCCTCGAAAATTTAGAAATAGATATTAGAGATAATTTAGAATATATTAATTTGACAAAAAACCAAATTGATGATTTATGTAAAGAAGCTGATTTAAAAAAGAAAGATAGAAAAATAGAAAAACAAGAAAATATTGATATAAATATATCGAAGTATCTTAATAAGAATAATGCACAAAATTTAGAGGAAGCAAATCAAAAGACAAATAACAATGAAGTATTTATAGATAGAAGTAAAGAAGTTAATTTTGAGGAATTTATCAATAAACAAATTCTCCATAATAATCAAATAAATATTTTAGATTTAAGCAATTTGAATATAAATACAATTCCTCCGAATATAAGCAAATTAATGGAACTCAAAAATATAAACATTAGCAATAACAATATTTCAATATTACCAGATGAACTATTTTCATTAAGAAAACTTGAAATTTTAGATATTAGTGATAATAAAATAATACTTATCCCTGATACTATTAAAAATTTGGCAAGAACTTATCCAAAAGTATTTCATAAATTAGCTATCTACGGAAATAAGGATATAAAAATACATATTGATATTACATGGATTAAATCATTTAAAACAATTATTGTAGATAAATCAATTATCAATAAAACATTATTAATTTTTAAGCAATTCAAAGATACTAATGTTCAAATAATCGATAAATATAATAATAATCTAAATGAATATATAGAATACTGTAATAATGAAATTTTAAATGATAGAAGTGAAACTTTATATTTTGAATATAACCAAAATATAGTTAAAACATGTAGTAGGTGTGATAAGGAGCTAGGGTTAGATAAATTTTATAGCTCTGACAAAAGTAGTGGAAAAAATAATCTATATTCATATTGTAAAGATTGTAATAGCAAAGAGGGATATGAAAAAGAAAGAAAACCTAAACAAATTTTAAGAAACTTATATAATAAAAAAATTATTTTACAAGCAAGTAAAAATAATTCAAATATTTCTTATACAAAAGATGAATTTGTTGAATTTCTAGAAAATCAACAACATTTTAAAAAGTTATATGAAGAATATAAAAATAATAATTATCATACTGATTTAAAACCAAATTTTTATTTAATTGATAAACATAAAAATTACAGTTTGGATAATATACAAATATGTACAACAAAAGAAGCAAATGAAAAACACTCTCAAAAAAACATGGGTGGAAAAGCAACAATCCAATTTACTCTTGGTGGAGAACCAATTCAGATTTTTGAATCCACACAAGAAGTTACACGACAAATAGGTATAGCAGATAGTGGAGTGTGTAACAGTTGTAACTATAATAGACAAGCAGGTGGATATACCTTTCAATATTTAGAAAATATAAAAGATACAAGCATTCTTGATAAGTTAAACAAGATTGAAAAAGTTAATCAATGTTATGTTGATGATGAAGATTTTTTATTTGAGTTAGCAGATAATAAAAACTTAGAAGACTATCTAAAAGTTATTCTATACTTTAGAAACTATGAAGATCAAGAAATAAAAGAAATAATACAAGAAGCTTTATTATCAAATACAAATGGATATTTACTAGAACTATTTAAAAAAGACTTATCTGAATTAATAGAAGAGTTTGCTAATGGCTATTCGAGAATAGAAGCAGAACATTTTGATTATTTATATGGTTTTGTAAATATAAGATATGATGAAAGTGAAAATATACCAATTTTAGAGATATTAAAAATTATTGCTAAAAATACTAACAACAAAGAACTTATCGAGTTTTTAATGGAAAATAAAACAAGTGAAACAATATTTATAGCAATCATTGAAAATAGTAATTTTAATACTAACATAGAGTTTTTAGAAAAAAGAATTATAAAATATTATTTAAAGCCTAGCTATATTGAATTAGCCAATAAAATTTTACAAATACAAGAGCTAAAAACAGATACAATTAAAAAAATTATTAAAAAAGTTGGAGAAGAACAAATAATAAATACATTAATGTCTATGAATTATCTAAAAACTTCAACAAACAAGTGGATTATTGATAATTTTAGTCACGATGAGAAAAAGCAAGATATTATAAATATTGAATCTATACAAAAATCATATACAGAATCAAAAAGAAATGATGAAGTTTTGAAAGAGTTACTTGTTGAGTTTAGAGAAAATAATATTAAAGATAAATTTCCTATTGATAATAAATGTATTTTATCTGATAGTATGATTGAACAATTTTTAATTTACAAGCCACTAAATAAAGAAGAATTTAGAAATAGTAAAGTAAACAAAAATATTGATGAAAAGCAATTAAAATTTTTAGATGATATTTTTGGAATATTGGAGATGGCAGATGAATAACAACTTAACAATCAAAGACGAGTTAACCGACTTCTTACTATACACAACGCCAAACAGTGATATAAAAGTTGAAACATATTTACACAATGAAACTTTATGGCTACCTCAAAAAAGAATAGCCGAGCTTTTTGGTGTAGATAGAACAGTAGTTACAAAACATTTAAAAAACATATTTGAGAGTAAAGAATTAGAAGAAAATTCAGTTAGTGCAAAAATTGCACATACTGCCCTAGATGGGAAAAAGTACAATACAAAGTTTTATAATCTTGATGCTATTTTATCCGTTGGGTATCGTGTAAACTCTTTACAAGCTACACAGTTTAGAATATGGGCTACTAAAATACTAAAAGAGTTTATCATCAAAGGCTTTGCCATGGATGATGACAGAATGAAAAACGGTCGTTATTTTGGCAAAGATTATTTTAGAGAACTACTTGAACGAGTTCGTTCAATCCGTACAAGTGAGCGAAGAATATATCAAAAAATAACAGATATATTTGCAGAGTGCAGTATCGATTATGATAAAAATTCTGAAGTGACAAAAGATTTTTATGCAACAGTTCAAAATAAATTTCATTTTGCCATAACAGGACAAACATCGGCAGAAATAATTTATAAAAAAGCAGATAAAACAAAACCTTTTATGGGACTTCAAACTTGGAAAAATTCGCCCGATGGAAGAGTGCTAAAATCTGACTCTATTATTGCAAAAAATTATTTAACACAAGAGGAGATAAAAGAGTTAGAGAGCGCAATAAGTGGTTACTTTGATTATATTGAAAGAATCATAAAAAATCATACAACTTTTACAATGCAGAGTCTAGCAAATTCAGTCAATAAATTTCTTGAATTTAATGAATATAAAATACTTGAAGATAAAGGAAATATCTCAAGAACTCAAGCAGAACAAAAAGCTTTTAGTGAATATGAAGAGTTTAACAAAATTCAAAAAATAGAATCAGATTTTGATAAAGAGATGAAAAGAATTTTAGAGGGAAGTGAGTAGTATTGGATAGATTTATAGTTATTCATGCAACAAAACTTAGCACAGTGAAGTCAAGCGTATTTTTACAAAAATAAGAGAATTTGCTTTGAATTACAAAGACATAGCCAATAAAATTGAAGCAATAGAAAAAACAATTAAAACAGATCAACAACACCAAAATTACAGCAGTCATAGAATCGATGAGGCTTTTGAACTCTTGCATCAAATTTTACACGACACTCAAAAAACCAATAACAATCTAATAGGTTTTAGACCCAAAACTTCTCACGATAAGAGATAAAAACCAATAAACTTTATTGACCCTTTAACGTTATCACCGTCATCTCACTGCTCGCACCCAATCTCATGGGTGGTCCCCAAAATCCTGTGCCTTTATTGACATAAATTTGTGTTGACTCATTGTGTTGGTGCAGACCTTTTACATAGGGTTGTTGCAGTTTGACCAATACATTAAAAGGAACAAGTTGTCCTCCATGGGTGTGCCCACTTAAAACTAAATCCACATCAGAAGGGACTTCTTCTATAAATTTAGGTTGATGAGCTAAAAGAATGGTAGGGGAGTCTTTTTTTGTTTGTTCTAAAGCTTTTTTGATGTTGGGTTCAAACGCCTTAATACGGTATCCGAAAATATCATACACACCAGCTAAGTTAAAACCTTCATTGTCGTTGCCAATATAGTGGCTTTCATTGTGTAAAACGTTAATGCCTATGTATGTAAGATAGTCGAGTAAAACGGTGATATTGTGAAAATACTCGTGATTGCCCACAACAAAAAAAGTGCCATAGGTACTTTTAAGATTTTGCAGTTCATCTACGGCTTCTTTGGCGTATTTAATATCCGTATCAATTAAATCACCTGTTATAACAACTACATCACACGAAATGTCATTGACTTTTTTAACCAGTGAAGCCATAAATGTTTTGTCTATAAGCCCTCCAATGTGAATATCACTGAGTTGTACAAGGGTATAACTCTTTTTTAGATTTTTTAATTTGACAGTTACGTTTTGGGCTTCAATGTGTTTGGCGTTGTATAAGGCTTTGGCATTAATACCACTTGCCAATGCTAAAGCACTAAAATCCAATGACTTTTTAAAAAACTCTCTTCTTCCGTTCTCTTTTGAAGTGATACGAATAAGATAATTAAACAGTTCATAAATTACCGTAGTGGTAAATAAAAGAAAAATGACACCAATGGGAATACTGAATAAAAAATAGATGAAATTGGGTACAACAGGATAGTATCTAAAGAGCATATATCCCAATACTCCCAATAAGTTAAAACTCAAGAAAATATTAAATGCCCGTTTGTAAATGGGTTTAAAGTGTAACTTATTGACCAAACGCTTAGAAATAAAAAGCGTTAATAGGGTAAAAACCAATAAAAAGAGTGTGGCAAAAAGTAAAAATCTCATAAACTATTATATAATAATTTATTAATTTATAACTAAAATGAAAGCGTAAGATTGTTGAAGATATAATGCGTGACACAAAGTGACAAAAAACAAGGAGTAAGTTTTGACTAACATGACCATTTCAAAAAAGTTTACATTGATTTCTTTATCTGTAACATTTGTAGCGATGGCCATAGGCTATTTCGTATTGAACAGTTATAAGAAAACATTAGTACAAGATGTCTATACCAACATTACCACCAATTTACAAGAGTTGGCAAAAGACAGAATCCAAGCAAAGTTTGATGTAGGAGTTTCCAACGCCATTTCAATTGCTAATGACCATGACATCAAACGAGCATTGAAAGATAACAACCGAGAATTGGCGATAAATGCGTTGGCAAATCTTTCAAAAAGTATGAAAGAGAATACCCCTTTTCAAAATATCAAAGTCCACGTACATACTAAAGACAATAAATCGTTTTTAAGAAGTTGGATGCCTCAAAAATATGGGGATGACTTAAGTTCATTTCGAGCCAGTATTGTTGAAGTCAATGCCACAAAAAAAGCGATTAATACGTTTGAAAGTGGCGTAGCTGGGTTAAGTATTCGTTCCGTTGTTCCTATTTTTGGGGATGATGGAGAACATTTAGGTTCTTTAGAGTTTATGCAAGGTATTAACTCGGTTGTCAAAGAGTTTGAAAAAAATCAAGATGGTTTTTTACTGTTAATGCACCAATCCCTTGCAATTGGTAAAGTGGATGAAAAGTTGCTTTTAAAAGAGTATATTGTTTCCCAAAAAGCCTTTAATGAGCCGTTTATGAAAGCAGTTAAAACGATTGATTTTAAAAGTTTAACTCAAAAAGGGGTTATCAGCACTGAAGATTATACGTACACTTTTGTACAGATTAAAGATTTTCAAGACAAAGAGTTAGGGATTGCCATTGTTGCTCGTCCACATGAAATTGTCTATTTGGCGATTGATAAAGCGACCAATTTGATTTTTATTGCTTTGAGTCTTTTGACCTGTTCTTTGATTGTTATTTTTATTATCTCGTTGATTAATATGAAAACCAATATTATTCGACCTATTAATCATCTAAAAGAAGCCATTAACAGTGTAAAAGAGAGTCGAACGAAATCCTCGTATATAGAAGTTGAAAACAACGATGAAATAGGTGATGTGGTTAAAAGCTTCAATGAATACTTAGCTTCCATTAAAAAAGGAATGGAAAAAGACAAAGATGTTATCGATGAGGCTCGTGTGGTTATTGAAAAAGTCAATGTGGGATTGTTTAATGATACCATTAAAAAAGAGGCGAGTTCTAAAGAAGTGGCCTCTTTAATTACAGTAATTAATCATATGATTACCACCATGAGTCAAAACTTGTTGCTACTTTCTCAAACCTTAGTGGAACTTTCTCATGCCAAATACGATAAAGAGATCCCAAGTATCCAAGGCAGTACAGGGCTTATTGCCTCATTGTTTAATGGAATTAAAGTAACACAATCAACGATGTCAGAAGTTATGGCGTTAATTGACAGTTCAAATACAAAGTTAGAATACAGTTCACAAGAGTTATCCAATGCCTCTAAAAAATTGAGTGAATCTTCAAATTTACAAGCCGTATCACTAGAAGAGACAGCTGCTGCCATTGAAGAAATTGCTTCAACAATTAAACAAAGCAGTGCCAATGCTCAAAAAATGACAACACATGCTCAAAGTGTGACCAAAGCCAACGAAGTCGGGAAAAATTTGGCGCATCAAACCGTACAGGCTATGGATGAATTAAGCAGTGAAGTTAATTCTATTTTAGAAGCCATTACGGTTATTGATCAAATTGCATTTCAAACGAATATTTTGTCACTTAATGCAGCGGTTGAAGCTGCTACGGCAGGAGAAGCAGGAAAAGGGTTTGCGGTTGTTGCAGCAGAAGTACGAAACCTTGCGACTCGAAGTGCGGATGCGGCTAAAGAGATTAAAGCCATTGTTGAAAGTGCGACACAAAAAGCCAATATGAGTAAAGAAGTCACCGATAAAATGTTGCAAGGGTACAATGCGTTGGATGATAACATCAATCAAACCATTGGGCTTATTGAAGAAGTTGCCAATGCAACCAAAGAGCAACAAAATGCGATTGTACAAATCAATGATACGGTGAACTCTTTGGATAAAGCCACACAAGAGAATGCTTCTTTGGCTTCAAATATCAGTGTAATGGCACAAAATACGCAAGAACTCGTAGAACAACTTAAAAATGCAGTGAGTAATACGACATACAATGAAATATCTAAAAAACGTATTTGTGACCCTGCTTTGATTTTTACGGCGAATAAATTAAAGTCAGACCACATTGTTTTTAAAGATAACAACTTCAATAATTGTGGAGTAGGAAAAAACTTTACCGTTAAAACACACAATGAGTGTGATTTAGGTAAATGGATAAATGCACACAAAAATGAAAAATTTGCACAAACTCAAGCGTGGAATGAGCTGTTAAAAGTGCATGAAGATGTTCATTCAAAAGTGCAAAAAACCGTTGATTTGTATGCCGTGGGTGCCAGCAATGAAGAGATATTTACGTACACTAAGGATGTTGAACAAAGCGCCACTAAAGTCTTTATGCTGTTAGATAAAATCAGGGAAATAAATTGCGAAAATAAAGCATAAATGATAAAAAAGTTTATGGTACAATAGTAGTGAAAATATCAAAAAGGATTAGCATGAAAAAATTTAACGTTTTAGCAATGTTATTTGCAGCATTTTTATTTGTTGGTGTAAGTAACTTAAGTGCAGCAGATACAAAATGTGGAGGGCAACAACAAGCTGCTCCTGCAATGAAATGTGGTGCTGGAAAATGTGGAGGGCAACAACAAGCTGCTCCTGCTGGAAAATGTGGTGGAGAACAAAAAGCCGCTCCTGCAATGAAATGTGGAGCTGGAAAATGTGGTGGACAACAACAAGCTGCTCCTGCTGGAAAATGTGGAGGGCAACAATCTGCTCCTGCACAATCAGGAAAATGCGGTTCAAACCGATAATCTAAACAGAGACATTGCGTCTCTGTTTTCTCATATTAACCTTATGTTAGACTGCTTTAACTCTTAAAATCCCAACCGAAATACTGAAATCTTTTTTATATATTTTTGAAGTAATTTAGAATTTCTCGAAATAATGGTAACATTATTCTATACAAAATCTAAAGGAGTGAATATGCCATTGAAAAATATCTATTTAACCTTTTCACGAGCGAGTGAATATCTTCAGTCGTTGTGTTTATTATGTGCAAGATTAATTATTGCTTATGGATTTTATGAACCCGCAATGAATAAGTGGAGTGATATTAATTCGGTTGCTTCATGGTTTGGAACTTTAGGAATCCCTTTTCCTACACTCAATGCCTATATGGCAGCCACAACTGAGATTGTGGGTGTGGTACTTTTAACATTAGGGTTATTTACTCGAATAATTTCCATACCCTTAATGGTTGTTATGGTTGTTGCCATTACGACGGTACATTTAGGCAATGGATTTAGTGCAGGAGATAATGGATTTGAAATTCCTTTATATTATCTGCTGTTTTTATTGATTTTCTTCTCTTTTGGAGCAGGAAGATTCAGTTTAGACAGAAAACTTTTTGGTGAAAAAAATTAAATAATGACCCGAAGAGTTTTTGTAAAAAACAGCTTCTTAACCGTTGCATTGTTGGTGTTTTCAAAAGGAAAACTCTTTGCAACGGTCACTCCTTTGCAAACCATTGCTTTGTTGCAAGAAGATTTATTGCCTTTAGTTAAGCAATTACAGTCCAACAGTGCGTTGTATGTACTTAAAATACTCAATCACTCTCATATATCCAATGCCGACAAACAATTTATTCGCAATGGAGTAAAGTGGCTTAATGAAGAAGCCCTTACTCTTTATGGCAACACCTATACCAAACTCTCTTACGAACAACGTCAAGCACTTCTTCAAACTATTTCACAAACACGTTGGGGCAATAGTTTTATGTATGCAATGTTAGCTTACAGCATGGAATCCATTTTGGGCGATCCTATTTATGAGATTAACACCGACCAAAAAGGGTGGAAATGGTTGGAGCATGAAACGGGCTATCCCAGACCTCAAAAGGCTTTTTTATGAAATATGATGTTTGTGTTGTAGGAAGTGGAGCGGGAGGTGCTCCCATTGCGTATGAGTTAAGTTGTGCAGGATTTAATGTGGTCGTACTTGAAAAAGGCAAATATTATAAAGAAGAGGATTTCAGTAAAGATGAACTTGCCATTACAAGGCGAGAGATGTATAAACCTAAGCTTGAAGATGAGTTTCATATCATTAATGAAAAATCAGAGGATGGCACCATTACGACTTACAGTGGCAAAGAGTATAACTGGAGTTTTTGGAATGGTTCAATGGTGGGAGGCAGTTCCAATTTGATGAGCGGTTTTTTTCATCGTTTAAAACCCAATGATTTTAAACTCTTAAGTACCTTTGGTGAAATTAAAGGTGCCAATGTATCAGATTGGCCGATTTCTTATGAAGAGTTAGAACCTTTTTATGCCAAAGTAGAAAAGGTTATTGGAGTATCAGGGGTAGCCAAAGCACACTCATTTTTAGAACCTCGTTCTACCTTGGATTTTCCTTTTAAGCCTTTGCAAGAAAATGGGGTAACACAATGGTTTGATAAAGCGTGTGATGTTTTGGGCTATGAGAGTATTCCCACTCCCCGAGCCATTTTACCTCAAAATGCGTTAAGTCGAAGTGTCTGTTCATATTCCAACTTTTGTGGCAGTTATCCTTGTGCCACAGGAGCAAAAGGAAGTGCCAGAGCCGCCCTTTTACAACAATGCAATGCCAAAATAATTCCAGAAGCGTTTGTGTATGAATTAAAAAGTGATGATAAAAAAGTCACTCATGCTCTTTATTATGATGCCAAAGGAGATTCTCATACCATTGAAGCCAATCTTTTTGTGGTGGCAGCTCAAGCCATTGAAACTTCACGTTTGTTGTTAAACTCTAAAAACAGATATTTCCCCAATGGATTGGCAAATAACAATAATCAAGTGGGCAAGAATCTTATTTTTTCAGCAGGCGGTGTCGGCGAAGGGCGATTTATATTTGAGGATTTAAACCTTGATGAACAAAAAACATTGATGCAAAGAGGGCTTTTTTTTAATCGAAGTTTGCAACAGTGGTATGAGTATGAAAATGAGGGTAAACACCAAAAAGGTGGAACCATTGATTTTTTATTTGAACATGCCAATATTATCTCCAAAGCCATGAGGGAAGTCTATGATGACTCAGGCAATATTTTATGGGGGAAAGCTTTAGAAGAAAAAATCAAAAAATCCATCACCACGTCAAGAGTACTTACCTTTGAAGTCTTTAATGACTGGTTACCCACAGATGATTGTTATGTGAGTGTAGATGAAGAACAAAAAGACAAATACGGTGTTAATGTAGGGGTAATCAATTTATACGCCCATCCCCATGATTTAAAAGTGGGTGAGTTTTTAGCCCAAAAAGCAGTCAAAGTACTTGAACAAATGGGTGCACGCACTATTAGCATGAGTATCAGTTCAAGCCCTCCTCCTAACTTAGTAGCAGGGGGATGCCGTTTTGGAGAAGATAAAGAAACCTCCGTTTTAGATAGAAATTGCAAAGCCCATGCGCTTGAAAATCTCTATGTCACCGATGCTTCATTTATGCCCACAGGTGGAAGTGTGCCTTATACTTGGACGATTTATGCCAATGCTTTTAGAGTAGCTGAACATCTAAAAGAGGTACTTAAGCGCAATTGAGACGTAGTTTATATGGTTGGATTTATTGCTTTGTTCTTTAAAAGAAATCTCTGTTTGAAGATTCTTTTTCAGATATAAAGATTGTGTGAGAGTTAAGGTGTTGTTGTAATAGTGTTCGTTTAAATGGTTATAGCTGGTGGTATAGTTGGCAACAGTTTTTAAATATTTGTTGGCATAAAAAATCACCCCTACTTCTTGGTTTGCATACGCATAGAGTTTATCTTGTCCATATCCCACACCTAATCCCAATAAAAAGTAAGACAAGATATTTGGGTGTAATTCATACGTTTGTCCCAATGCCATGAAATGGTTGTAAGAGTGAAAAGAGTTTAAATACTTATCATAGTGTTTGGTATAGCTGATTTCAATCTCTTTGGATAAAGATTTGGAATAGGCATCATACGGAAGTAATGTTTTCATTGAAAATAAAATAAAGTCATCAATCTTAATCTTTTCATCTAATGCCAAACGCAAATGGGCAATTTTGAGATGACTCTCTCCAAAATACTCTTCATTGTTATCATACAAGGTGTGTGTTGTGGGTAGAATATCCAAATAAATGCTTGAATCTTTACTGTTTTTTATAAGAGATATTTGCGTATCATAAGGAGATTCTATGGGATTTTTATAGCTAAAAAGTGGAGTTTCTTGTTTTTGTATAGAGTGGATACTCTCTTTTAATTCTTGATACTCTTTTGAGTTCTTTTGAGTTGTTTTATAGTAAATATATTCAACATATGCCAAAGCAAAAGAGGAGGCATTTTGCTCATTTGTTAAAAGTAATTGTGTTAAGGCTTGAGTATTTTGAGTGTCAACAGCATGTACAATTTCTTTTTGCAGACTTTCTGAAACATGGTATGTATTCTTGTGTAATTCCCATCGTTTTGAAGGGGTCAATTGGGTATGGGTTATAAGATTTTGAGTATGTACTCTTGCAACAACATCTTTAGGTGTCATCCAAAGATTCAGATGGGTATCTTGGTTTTCAAGAGCAATATTAAGTATCGTATTCATAAGCGTTCCACAATTATAATGGATGAAATTGTAAGGCAACTTGGTGTGTGAAATCTCCCAAAAATGATAGACCATTAACTCTTTTTGATAGGTGTTTAAACGAAGCGTATATTCCCAAATATTACGGTTTTCTTCTTGCAAATATTCCCACTCTTGTTTCTCATAATCTTGAATAATGAAATTTCCTTTTAACTCAAAAAGAGTGCTGTTTATTGCTAAAGAAGGAATATTATTGGTCTGAATCTTAGGGTAAAACGTGATGGCTTTTTGAGTTATATTGTCTTTAGGATTGTGTGGTTCTAATTTAAAAAATGTATGCCCCATCATACTTGATAGAGAAGAGATTTCTTCTGTGGCAAACACCAATTTAACTGTGTCTAAAGGCATCGCCGAAAGATAGTTTTGGAAACTCTTGCAGGTATTGAGATTGAAAATAGCACTGTCAAAAGGCAGATGATGAGATAACCATAAAAAACGTGCAGGAAATTGGCAAATATTTTGAGGGTTAATAAAAAAATATTCGAGTGTTTTACGAAGTTCATTTTCAGAAGAGAAATCCTCATGGGACAGCAAAAAAGTTGGATCACTGATATATGAAGTGCTGTCTGATTTTAAGTGAAGTAAACTTTGCCAAGCAACATGGGTATAAAGTTGTTTCTTTAATGCTTCTTGAATAATACTTTGCGAAGAAAGAGGTTTGCCAAACGCACTAACAGAAATGAAAAGAAAAGAGAAAAGAATACTCTTTAATCTCTTTTTACAGTACATTGGCACCTTGGATGGCTTCAAATAATTTTTCTATTTCTTCTTTGGTTTGAGAATAATGAATAGAAATTCTCACCCACCCTGGTTTTTTTGCCAAATCTTTTTGGTCTTTTAATCCCAATAAATCATGCCCATAGGGTCCTGCACACGAACAACCTGCTCGTGTTTGAACCCCTTTTGAAGATAAAAATTCACACACTTTATAGGGATTGTTTTGCCCAATATTTAAAGAAACTATACCAATATTTTTGGCATTTTGGTTGCCATATATTTGAATATGGGGAATGGTTTTAAGCTTATTAAGAAGAAATTGAAGCAGCACTTCTTTTCGTTGGTCGATAAATTCAAAGCCAATTTCATTGCGTAGTTGATATGCCAGTGCGGCACGAATGAGCTGTAAGATACCAGGAGTTCCAGCGGTTTCTCTCATTTGAATATCGTTTTGATAAATGACCTCTTTTTGATTGACATATTCAACGGTTCCCCCTCCTGAAAAACTGGGAGCCAAAGTGGTATCCACCAAATTTTTTTTAATAATAAGCAATCCACAACTTCCAGGACCTCCTAAGAGTTTATGTGCAGAAGTGAACATGGCATCGTAATAGGCACAATCAATGTTCATATAAGGAGAACTTGCCGCAGCATCAAAACAGACCAAAGCATTGTAGCGTCGTAATAAGGTAGAAATTTCTTTATAACACGTAATAATTCCCGTAACATTGGATGCAATACAAAATGTGGCAATAATTTGTCGGTGTTGATTATCTTGTAGAGTTTTTTCTAATTGAACCAAATCAATTAAGCCCTCTTCATTTAATCGTATTCGTTGCACTTCACATAAGGCTTCTCGATAACTTATCTCATTGGAGTGGTGTTCATAAGGGCCTACAATAACCAAAGGCAAAGCCGATTTGTCAACGTTCAAATTGAGTCGTTTTAATGTAGCAGGTGGAATATATAACCCTAAAAGCTCTTGAAACTTTTTAATGGCTGCCGTTGCTCCACAACCGCTGGGTAAAATAACAAACTCATCATTAAGTTCCAATGAAGCGTATAAACTTTGGATGGCTTGTTCGTAATAGGTGTGCGTAATATTTGCCATAGAAGCCTCTTTTGAGTGCGTATTGGCATAGGTTTTTAGCACATCGTAGATTCTATTTTCTATGGGTTTAAAACCCAATCCTGAGGCTGTGTAGTCAAAGTATTGGGTTTTATGAATACCAATGGTATTGTATTTGATGTATTCTAATTTATTTGTATTTTGTGAAAAAAATGGTTTAAATAAATTATTTGTCATTGACCTGCTTTACAATAAATTCGCTAAAAGAGTTGTCGTTGCTGTTAATGTAGTTAGAAATTAACTCTTCTAGTATAGACTTTGCTTGAGATGATGCAAATTTTATTCCCGACTTTAAACCAAATTGGCTATCAACCCCTTGCAAATTTCCGCCTAATATTAATTCAAAACCACTTAAAGTCTCATCATTCTCTTTGACTTTACACCCTAAAAGACCAATATCCACAATATGTGGATGGGCACATGAGTTGGGACAACCGTTGACGCTAATAGAAATAGGTTCTTGGAAATCGGGAAATTTAGCCTCTAAATGCTCAACAATCTCTTTGGCTAAACCTTTGGTCTCACTGATGGCAAACTTACAAAAATTCAATCCCGTACACGCTAAGGTTCGAGCTTTAAAAGCCGATGGATTGGCATCAATTCTAATGGTTTTTAACTCATTGGCTAACTCTTGAGCTTTTAATGTAGGCACATCTTGTATGACAAAATTTTGTGTTGTCGTGGCTTTAATCGTAGTGGCGTCATATTTTTTGAGTAAATCATGCAAAGCAAACAGACCCTCTGCCCCAATATGTCCACTGTTGATGGCACATCCAATATAGCTTTTACTTTTTTGAGTGCTTTCATGTATCCCAAAATGTTCTCGTTGTTTATAGGGTGTAAAGTTTTGAATATTTTGCTCTTTTAATACAAAGTTAATATTTTCATGCAATACTTCAATAAACTTCTCTTTTCCCCACTCTTGTAAAATATGTCCGAGTCTTGCTTTTCTTCGGTTATCTCTAAATCCATACTCTTTATAGATTTTAGTCACCGCTTTAACGGTGGGTAAAACTTGAGAAGGAGTAACATAACCAATATGTTGAGCAATTTGTTTGTTTGAAGCCAAACCGCCTCCGACATGTACATCAAATAGAATTTTGGTATCACCAATTTTAGTGGCACTGAAACTTAAATCTTGAATCTCATGTGAAATACAGTGTTTATTACATCCACTAATAGAAACCTTATATTTTCGTGGTAAATTAGAGAGATTTTTGTTTCCTGCAAAATAGGCATTGACTTTCTCAACTAAGGGACGTACATCACAAATTTGGTCATGGTCAATCCCATTAACAGGACAGGTTACCACATTTCTAGGAACATCTCCTGCAGCAAATACCGTACTTAAGCCCACATCATCAAGTTTTTTGAAAATAGCAGGTAAATCGCGTACCGTAATATAGTGAAACTGAATATCTTGTCGAGTAGTAAAATCAGCGGTATTTCGGGCATATTCTTTGGAAATGGCTGCAACCGCTAACATCTGTTCTAAGTTAAGTTCACCGTTAGGAAGTTTAACCCGTAACATAAAATATAATGTTTCATCGTTTTCATCTTGAAGATTCCTATTTTGAGTATATAAACCGTACCATTTAAAACGGTCAATATCTTCAGGGTCAATTGCTTCACCCAAAACAGCATAGACGTAAATATTTTCTAATACGTCTAAACCATCTTTCTCTTTTTTTATACGCTCAACGCGTTGTGCTGCTGTCTCTTTTGCCATATTTTATCCTTAAAAAATCTCTTTACAACCCCATTCAGGGAAATTATCTCTTATATATTGATTTAAAGCCTTTTCTGCATCCGTATACTCTTTAATCTGATGACTGAACTCTGAATCTTGAACACTTTCGACTATCATTCCCGCACCCACCGTAGTATTGTTATATCGGTCAATGATAATAAAACTTCCTGTATGTCGGTTCTTATTGTAGGGGTCAACAGCAATTTGTCGATCCAGCGCCAATGTACATTTGGCAATATCATTTAACTCTAATTTATCAGTAGCTATCTCTTTAAATGTGTTAATGTCTTTTTTATATTCAATGGCTTTAAATGTTCCATTGATAACCGAAGTTGCTCTTTTGATGATGTAATTACCATTTAATTCTAATGGTTTTTCATTCATCCAAACAACCATAACACTCAATTTATTTGATACTTGAGGAATAGAGTTTGATTTTACAATCATATCTCCTCTTGAAATATCAATTTCATCTTTTAACGTAATCGTTGTTGCCATTGGGGCAAATGCTGTTTCAATCGTTTCTACGACTTCATCTTTTCCAAGAGGTCTTAAATCTTTCACATCGTTTGATACGATTGATTTAACCACAGAAGTTTTTCTTGATGGTAAAACAGTGATTTCATCACCTACGCTTATTTTACCACTGGCAATTGTTCCTGAAAAACCTCTAAAGTTAAGGTGTGGTCGGTTGACATATTGAACTGGCAATCTAAAATCATCGTTTTCATCTTTATGAATAGGCAATGTATCCAATAATCCCATCAAAGGAAAACCTTTGTACCAACTGCATTTTGGAGAGATTGACACAATATTATCGCCATCTAAGGCAGAAATAGGGATATAGCTAAAGTTAATCTCTTCAAAATGAGGAAGATTTGGAATAATCTCTTCATAATCTTTTTTAATTGACTCAAATCTTTCAGAGCTAAAATCCACTAAATCCATTTTATTGATGGCTACAATGAGGTTTTTAATCCCAAGCAATGAAGCAATATACGAGTGTCGTTTTGTTTGTGTTAACACTCCTTGTCGGGCATCAATTAAAATAATCGCTAAGTCCGCAGTACTTGCACCTGTTGCCATATTTCGTGTGTATTGTTCATGACCTGGAGTATCTGCAATGATAAATTTTCTTTTATCGGTCGAGAAAAATCTGTACGCAACATCGATTGTGATACCTTGTTCTCGTTCACTGGCAAGCCCATCGACTAAAAGGGCTAAGTCAATTTTATCACCTGTTGTTCCTGATTTTTTAGAATCTTTTTCAATTGAAGCCAACTGGTCTTCAAAAATCATCTTTGAATCATACAGCAGTCTTCCAATTAACGTTGACTTTCCATCATCCACTGATCCACACGTAATAAATCTTAAAATCTCTTTATTTTCATGTTCTTTTAAATATGCTTCTATGTTTTGTGCAATTAAATCTGACTTATGCGACATATTGTTTCACTCCGTTTAATGTTAGTTTTCAGTACTCAGGGTTCAGTGTTCAGACTCTGAGTTGATTTTTTGTTGTAATCCAACAAGCATTTTTAGTATCTCTTCAATCTCTTTTTTCCAAGATAAACCAATTTGTTTTTCTATATAACTTATCTCAATTGCTATATAGATTTGGGTTATGAGTTCAGCAGAGGAACCTTTAGCAATTTCCAAAAATCTGCTTTGCTCCTTTTTAGAGTCTTTTTCCATACCTTCAGCAATATTACTGGGAACTGATAAGCTGCTTCGTGTGATTTGATCTTTAAATCCAAAATCCTTACAATTGGCAAAAGCTTTATAAACTTCTACACTCAGTTTGGCACTTCGTTTCCATACATCTAACTTTTCACATCTCATAAAGTTCCTTTCTGAATCCTGAACTCTAAACCCTGAATACTATTTTTAGCCAAAGGCTAAAAATACCCCTCTTGTTTCTTTTTCTCCATTGATGCTTCACCGTCGCTATCAATAAGTCTTCCTTGTCTTTCACTTGTTGTACAAATCAACATCTCTTGAATGATTTCAGGCAATGTTGTTGCTTCTGAATTTACAGCTCCTGTTAATGGATAACATCCTAACGTTCTAAATCTTACTTTCTCTTTTTTAGCTGTTTTTCTCAATTCTTCAGGCATTCTCTCATCATCCACCATGATTTTCGTACCCATATATTCCACTACATCTCTTTCTTTTGAGAAATATAAATCAGGAATAGGGATTTGCTCTAAATAGATATATTGCCAAATATCAAGTTCTGTCCAGTTTGATAATGGGAAAACTCGAATAGACTCACCTTTTTTATGTCTTCCGTTGTAGATATTCCAAAGTTCTGGTCTTTGGCATTTTGGATCCCATCGGTGGTTTTCATCTCTAAAAGAATAAATTCTCTCTTTGGCTCGAGATTTTTCCTCATCTCTTCTGGCTCCTCCAAAAACAGCATCAAACTTTTGGATATCAAGCATTTGCTTTAATCCTTCCGTTTTCATAATATCTGTATGTACCGCACTTCCATGTGTAAAAGGTGAGATACCCATCTCGATTCCTTTTGGATTTGAGTAAACAATCAGTTCCATCCCCACTTCTTTTGCTCTTCTGTCTCGAAACTCAATCATCTCTTTAAACTTCCATTTGGTGTCCACGTGTACCAACGGTAATGGTGGAGGGGCTGGATAAAAAGCCTTTTGTAAAATGTGTAACATGACTGAGCTGTCTTTTCCTACAGAATACAACATTGCTGGGTTTTGGAACTCTGCAATGACTTCTCTCATAATGTGTATTGATTCAGCTTCTAATTGTTTTAAATGAGTCAATCTCTCTTCACTTATCATCTGTTTCCTTTACTATTCTCTTATTTTTTGTGCAATCCACACTCTTTGTGTTCTGGGTTTTCCCACCACCAACGACCACTTCTGATATCTTCACCTTCTTTGACGGCTCTTGTACAAGGCGCACATCCAATGCTTGGATATCCTTGGTCGTGAAGTTTGTTGTATGGAACTTTGTTTTCTTTGATAAAATCCCAAACATCTTGTTCGCTCCAAGCAAGAAGAGGATTAAGTTTAATCACCCCATTTGCTTCATCGTATTCAACCAATTGCATCTGCTCTCGTGTAACACTTTGAGCTGAACGTAACCCTGTAATCCAAACTTCTAAACCGTTTAAAGCTCGTTGTAAAGGTTGAATCTTTCTGACAAAGCAACATCGTTTTCGATTTTCAATACTCTCATAAAAGCCATTGATTCCCTGAGTCTTATAAAGTTCTTCAACTTCTTTTGCATCAGGAAAATAAACATCAACTTTAATTCCATATTTTAAATTGGTATTATCCATGACACTGTAGGTTTCATAAGGAAGTCTTCCTGTATCGAGTGTAAATATTTTTGCCGTTTTATCAATAGTTAAAATCATATGCGTCAATACTTGGTCTTCTGCTCCAAAACTGCTTGAAAGTGCAATTTTACCTTTATAAGCATTTAAAAAATATTCTAATATCTCTTGAGCAGTTAAATGACTGAATTGTTCATTTAATTGTTGTATCTTTTCAAACATAAACTTTCCTAAATCTGATAATCGGGTTCTTTGACTCGACCAATATTAATTTTATTCCATGCTCTTTCATGAAAGTAATATAAAATCATTTTTGTAATGACTTCAATGGAACCAATGGAAGCTGCCATGACTAAATTTCCTGTTACAAAATAGGAAATAATCATGGTATCTAAGGTTCCTAATGTTCGCCAAGAAATGGTTTTGGCCACCGAACGAAATGGTTTTTCTTGCATATATCCCCTTTACTTATAGCAAGATTATACGACTATTCGTCATATAATCCTGCGCTTAAATATCTTTCCCCTGTATCGCATAAAATGGTTACAATGGTTTTGCCTTTGTTTTCAGGTTTGGCTGCGATTTGAGACGATACAAACGTATTTGCACCTGCTGAGATCCCTACTAAAATACCCTCTTCTTTTGCTAAGGCTCTTGAAGTTGCAATCGCATCTTCATTGCTTACTTGTACGATTTCATCGTAAATACCTGTATTTAAAATAGAAGGTATAAACCCTGCTCCAATTCCTTGGATTTTATGTGGTCCTGGTTTTCCCCCACTTAAAACAGGTGATGCTACTGGCTCAACAGCAATCACTTTGATATTGGGGTTGTGTTGTTTTAATACTTCACCAATCCCTGTAATACTTCCACCTGTTCCAATGGCAGCCACTAAAATATCCACTTTTCCATCGGTTTGTTCTAAAATCTCTTTTGCCGTTGTAATTCTGTGAATTGCTGGGTTTGCTTTGTTGGCAAATTGTTGTGGTACAAATGAATTGGGCGTTTCTTTACTTAATTCATCTGCTTTATCCACAGCACCTTTCATCCCTTTTTCTGGCTCAGTTAATACTAATTGTGCCCCTAAAGCTTGTAAAAGTTTTCGTCGCTCTAAGCTCATTGAACTTGGCATTGTAAGAACAAGTTTAATCCCTTTTGCCGCACAAACGGCTGCAAGTGCGATTCCTGTGTTTCCACTTGTTGGCTCAATTACTGTTGTGTCTTCATTGATAAGCCCTTCTTTTAAAGCTTCGTTGATCATATTAAATCCAATTCTGTCTTTTACAGAGTGGGTAGGATTCATAAATTCACACTTACCTAAAACGGTTGTATCATTTACACTGGCTTTTTTTAATTTTACCAAAGGCGTGTTACCTATTAATTCTGTGATATCGTTTGCGTATTTCATTTTTTCGTCTCCTGTTTAAATTTATATATTATAATGTAAATATTCGTGATATTTACTCTCGTACTCTTCTAAATCTTGTAACGTAAGATTAAAAATCTTCTCGACTTTTTGTTTGGTTTCATCTAAAAAGATGTTTAAAATTGGGTTGCTGCTTTTAGTATCACTGATTTTAATGTCATCTTCAAGTGCAATTAAAATGTCTTTTACCAAAATCTGATTGGCTGCTCGTGAAAGCATATACCCACCACGTGATCCTCGAATGCTAGTAACCAACTTTGCTTTTCTTAATTTACTTAAGAGTTGCTCAAGGTAGTTTTGAGGAATACTGGCATTGGCCGATATTTCTCGTATTTGCATGGGTTCATCCTTTTGGTGTTGATACAACTCATGCATGGCACTTAAGCCATACATACCTTTTGAAGAGATTAACGGCATCGTTTTTTCCTTACGCCAATGCTTGAGTTAAATCGGCAATTAAATCTTTGAGGTCTTCAAGTCCAATACTTAAACGCACGGTTGCTGGATTGATTCCTGCTTTTACCAATTCATCCGCTGGAATTTGAGAGTGTGTTGTACTTGCTGGATGAACGATAAGTGATTTAGAATCTCCAATGTTAACAACAACCGAAAACAACTTCGCACTGTCAATAATTTTTTTGGCTTCTTCATAACTTTGTGCTTCAAATGAAACCAAACCAGAAGCTTTGCCCTCTTTAAAATATTTTTTGGCTCTTTCATGCTCTTTACTGCTTGATAAACCAGGGTATGAAACGGATTTTACTTTGGGATGGGCTTCTAAAAATTTTGCAATTTCCAATGTATTGTCAGAGACTTTATCCATTCGAATCGCTAACGTTTCTAACCCTTGGATTAATAACCAAGAATTAAATGGTGATTGTGCTGCTCCAATATCTCTTAATAAGTTAAGTCTGATTCTTAAACAAAAGTTTGGAAGAGGAACATCAGCATAAACCAATCCGTGGTAAGATGCATCTGGCTGTACAAAATGATAATATCTTTTTGAATTGGCCTTGAAAAATTCTGCTAAACCATCTCTTTCAACAACAATACCACCAATAGCACTTCCTTGACCGTTTGTGTATTTACTTGTAGAGTGAACAACGACATCAACTCCCCATTTGATTGGGTTAAACAATGCAGCAGTTGCAACTGTGTTATCACATACGGTTAAAACACCGTGTTTTTTAGCGATACTTACCACTTTTTCTACATCTGTAATTGCAATTTGTGGGTTTGATAATGATTCAAAGAAAATCGCTTTTGTTTTATCATCAATTAACTCTTCTAAGTTTGAAGCGTCAGCACTTTTAAATACTTTTGCTGTAATACCAAATCGTTTAATAGTATGCGTTAAAAGCGTTACTGCTCCACCATAAAGTTTGTCAGAGATAATGATATTATCTCCTGCTTCTGCGACGTTTGCAATGGCATAGAAAATGGCTGATTGACCAGAAGCCACACAAATGGCTGCGGCTCCACCTTCAAGTTGGGCAAATCGTTTTTCCAATACATCAGTTGTTGGATTGGTCAATCGTGTATAAATGGGTCCAAGTTCTTTAAGAGCAAATAAATTTGCCGCGTGTTCAGAATCTCTAAAGGCATATGCAGTGGTTTGAGTAATAGGAACACTCATTGTTCCAAATCCCTCTTTGTTGTCATATCCCGCATGAATAGCAATGGTCTCTTTTTGCATCTGTTTTCCTTTTTTTAATCTTTATAAGTTATATGATGAAATTCTATACTATTTTTTAAATAATGTCAAGTGATTTAATAGTGATTAATCTAATCACCTTTAAATAGGCGATAGATAATATACTTGACTTTTTTAATCAACTTTATAATTGAGTAATATTCCAAAATGTGTTACAATGCCATAAAATAAGAAAGATAGAGAGATTTATAGTAATGGATAAAATAAGTTTTTATGATAATATCAGTTGCGATATGAACTATGAAAAATTTTTTGAAATTTTTAAAAATGATGTGATACGAATTGAAAAAATCGTTTCAAACGGACAAAAATCTCCCGAAAATTTTTGGTATGAACAAGAAGAGAGTGAATTTGTTCTTGTCTTAAAAGGCAATGCCATTTTGGAATTTGAAGAAGAAACCATGATTTTAAACGAAGGCAATGCTGTTAATATCCCAGCATATAAAAAACATCGAGTAAAGCAAACCAGTCAAGAAGAACCTACCATTTGGTTAGCGATTTTTTATAAGTAAAGGGCAGAAGTGAAAATAGCCATCATTGGAGCAGGTGCTTCTGGAATTATCGCAAGTCTGACAGCTAAAAGATTGAATAACAATATTCACATAGATATGTTTGATGCCAATAAAAGTATTGGTAAAAAGATATTGGCTTCAGGAAATGGACGTTGTAATATCTCTAATACCAACGTTAGTTTTGAAAACTACATAGGAGAAAACCCTTCTTTCTCAACATACGCTTTGAGCCAGTTTGATTTTAAAGCGTTTGAAAAATTTTGCAAAAGCATTGGTTTGTTATTGGATATTAAACCAAGTGGAAAAGTCTATCCTCTTTCAAATGAAGCTAAGTCCGTCACCAACCTTTTGGAATTGGCATTAAAAGAAGCAGGGGTTAATCTCTATTTAGAACATTTTGTTCAAGACATACAAAAAGAAGAGGCAACCTTTACCATACAATGTACGGATACAAACTACAAAGGCTACGACAAAGTTCTCATAGCAAATGGTTTAGGCGCAGCCCCACAACTCAATGCCTCTGAAAGCGGTTTAGAGTTTGCTTCAAAAATGGGGCATACGTATAATCCTACCTATCCTTCTTTGGTAGGATTGCATACGGATGCTTCTTATAATTCCAAATTGCAAGGGGTAAAAAAAGAGTGTGAAGTAAGTTTATACATCAATGGCAATAAAGAGCAAGCAATTTTTGGCGATGTATTGTTTACCAAATACGGGGTTTCGGGGTTTGCCATCTTAGATATTTCACAATGGGCATCGTACTATTTATCTTTATATCAAGAGGTCAAAATCGCACTTAATTTTTTCCCAAAAACCAACCGAAATGATTTGGCCAATCAAATTCAAAGTTTGTTTAAAAGTGTACCTCATCAAAAAGCCGTTGATATCTTGACAGGTATGGTATCCAATAAAATCGCCCCTGTGTTACTGGATATTTGTAAAATCAGCCTTAAAACAAAAGCCCAAGACATCAATGCCAAACAAATCAAAGCCCTAGCCTACCAACTCAACGAATGGAAACTTAACATCACCGATACACAAGGTTTTTCACATGCTGAAGCCAGTGGCGGAGGTGTACGAGTCGATGAGGTGAATCATAAAACCTATGAGAGTAAGGTAGTAGCTGGGTTATATTTTGCAGGAGAAGTTTTAGATATTGTAGGCAATCGTGGAGGATATAATTTGCATTTTGCGTGGGCGAGTGGGTATTTAGCAGGGCAAAGTCTCGCGAAAAAATAATGGTTACAAGGCAAACATTAAAACAAATAAGTTATAATTAAAAAAAAGAAAGGGGGGCAGGAAATGACTAAAGAAGATATATTGGATTTTCTTAAAACGCATAAGCAAGAGTTGCAAAGTAAGTATAATGTTGAGCAAATAGGGCTATTTGGCAGTTATGCAAGGGATGAAGCAACTCCAACGAGTGATATAGATATATTTGTAAAAATGCCCCCTAAGCTGTTTGATATGGTTGCTATCAAAGAGCAAATAGAAGAGAAGTTACAAGCTAAAGTGGATATTGTAAGAGAGCATAAAAATATGAAACCATTATTTGTAGAGATGATTCATAAGGATTTGATTTATGCTTGATGACAAAACCAGAATGATATTATCTACTCTTGATGATATTATTTATTCTATTGAACTCATTAATAAGAGATTTAAAGATATTAAGAGCAGTGATGATTTTCTTAAAAATGATATAGGTCTTGAAAAGCTTGATGGCATATCAATGAGATTGATTGCAATAGGAGAAGGATTTAAAAATATTGATAAACTTTCCGATAAACGAATTTTGGTTAAATATCCTCAAATACCTTGGAAAGATGTTAAAGGCATAAGAGATATTTTATCTCATCACTATTTTGATTTAGATGCAGAAGTCATATTTGGAATTTGTAACAATAATGTAAGTGATTTGTTGGATATTTCAAAAAAGATAAAAAGTGACTTAAGTTAATAATATTTTTGATTTAAAGAAGAAAAATACACATGTTTGGCACTTTTAGTATCGAAATAATCGGTTACATCGCTGGTTTACCACAAAGCAATCTCTTTATTTTGGTCTTTAAATTTTGGGATGGTTTTCACAAAAATTCTTCTTTTTTTAATTCCTCAATATGCTCTTTAGCACTTTGGATTTTGATATCCCCTTTTTTTATATCTTCAACAGATTTTAAATAAGCCATATCAAGGTTACTGATTTTCTCTTTCAAAACCACCAATTGAGAAATTTTCTCAAACTTAAAAATGCCTTTATGACTAATGAGTTGGTTGTTTTCATCAAGTTTTAGTACGCCAATATTGTTATAGCGTTTGTTTTCATAAGTAAAACAAATGAAGTTTTTATTTTCAATGGCTTTTTGTAAAAATCTAAGCTCGATGTTCATTGGAGTCTTTAGGGGCTTGTTCTCGGTTGGTTTTGGTGTAGTCTCTCTGAACTTTTGCTACTCGGATTCTGTAATCTTCAAAGATACCAGCATTGCCTTTATCTTGAGCCATACGGTGTTCAAATTGGTTTCTCCAAAGCTCGATGGCTTTTTCATCTTCCCAAAACGACAGACTCAACAGTTTGTTCTCATCAATCAAACTTTGAAATCGTTCAATAGAGATAAATCCTTGACGGTTTTGCAAAAATTCTTTTAAAGAAGCAGCAATATTCAGATACTCTTCTTTGCCTGTTTGGGTCGGGATAACTTCAAATATAACGGCATACATGGATGCTCCTTGTAAAGAGATGTAAAAGACAATAAGACCTCTATTGAGGTCTTATTGTGAAATGATTAAAAGCTCTCCCATTCATCATCTTTTCCAGCGTTATCTTTGATAACAGTGGTTTGAGCTTTAGAAGCTGGTTTTGATTTTGGCAAATCGTGAGATTCTTCTTTGTGTTCATGTGTATGTTCTGGTTTTATTTCAGGTTTGAGCTTTTTTTCTATTTTGTGAAAAACTTTGGCATCGGCATCATTCATAAACTTTTTGGCTTTGACTTCATCTTTTCCAATAAACTCTTTTTCATTGGCAGAAGAAACAACCAATTTAGCGATTTCATCCGTTTGTTCAGCAATAGAGTGTGTCGTATTAGAAATCGCTACATTTTGTTGGGTTTGTTGGTCAAGCTGATTGACCGCATCATTGATTTGCTCAATTCCAATTCGTTGTTCTTTGGAAGATTCAGCAATAGAATCGATGGTTTTGGTTGTTTTTTCAATGCTTTCATTTAAAGAGATATAACCTTTAATCATTTTATCGGCACCATCTTTTCCTGCATTGGTTTTGACCGTAGCATTTTCAACTAACGCTTTAATCTCTTTAGCAGCGTCCGCACTTCGTGTGGCTAAGTTTCGCACTTCTTGTGCAACCACAGCAAACCCTTTTCCTGCTTCACCTGCAGTAGCGGCTTCCACAGCGGCATTAAGTGATAAAATATTGGTTTGAAATGCAATTTGATCAATTACCGTAATCGCTTCTGCAATGGCTTGTGTTTGGTCATTAATCTCATCCATGGCTTTAACGGTTGAAGTGGCTAACTCTTGTCCCACATTAATAGAGTGAGTGAGTTCTTTTGATTGCTCCGCCATCATCGCAATGTTGTTGGTATTGCTTACAATCGCGCTGGTAATCTCTTCTAACGCAGCCGCAGTCTCTTCTAAGGCAGCAGCGGTTTCGGTTGAGTTTTTATTTAAAATATCAACGTTTCTTAATAAAATATTTGAACTCTCATCTAAAGTTAAGCCGTTTTGTTTATTTTCTGCAAGCATTTGATTGATAATTTTAGACAAATCATTAATCGCTACTTCGACTTTTCCTTTGGCATTGTCGATTTGAGGTCTGAAATCAAGTTTTCCATACTGGGCAAGTACATCTAAGATAATATTGGTGTCTTTTCCAATATTGGTTTCGAGGTTATCCAACATCTCATTGAGTTTATTTTGAAGTTTTTGCAGTGATTCATTGTCGGTTCTTTTTTCAACTCTGTTATGTAAGAATCCTTCTTTAATCTCTTCAACCACTCGTGTAACATCAGCAATTAAGGCGTCGTCTTGCTCGATGAGTGATTTGGTTTTTATCACATTTTGGTTGATGATTTTTGCCATGGTTCCAATTTCATCGTTGGCACTGTCATCTAAATGTTCAACATCGGCACGCTCTTTGTTGATGTATTTAAAGAAGTTCAATAATCCATCTTGAAAATTATTTAAGGGTTTAAAAATTGATTTGTTTGAAATCCAGCCCATTAACAGAGCCAAACAAATCATAATAATAACAATAATTATACAGTTACGAATAATAACACCTAAAATTTGTTCTTCGGTTGCTTTGTGCATTTGAGCAATTTTTTCTTCAATATCGTCAACATACACCCCTGTTCCAATAATCCAATCCCATGCTTCAAATCGTTGTACGTATGAAAATTTTGGTTGAGGAGCGTCTTTTCCGGGTTTTGCCCACATATATTTAACTAAGCCACCCTCTTTTGAGGCATTGGCAACTTTTGACATTTCAACAAATAAGTGTTTTCCCGTCGGATCTTTTGATGCCGATAAATCTTTTCCATCCAATGCTTTGTTAATAGGGTGCATCACCATAGTTGGCTTTGAGTCATTAATCCAATAGTAACCATCTTTTCCATATCTCATATTGCCAATGGCATGTAAAGCTTCTTCTTGAAGTTTGGCGGTTACATCATCAATATAAGCACCTGTTCCTAAAATCCAATTATAAGGTTTAAATACTTTTACAATTGAAGATTTAAAAACAGTTTGTTTTGAACTTGGATTAAAAAAAGAGTACTCAATAAAAGCAACATCTTTGTTCTCTTTTTTTAAGGCATTAACACCCAGTTCAACAAAAGGAACATTGGGAGTATTTTTAAAAATCTGTCCGCTTAATTCTTCTTTAATAGGGTGCATAACCATTTTGTAATCAAAATCATTGATCCAAAAATAACCACTTTGGGCATATCGAGTACTTTGAATAATTTTTTTAATTCGCTCTTTGAGTTTTTCAGGAGGTAAAATATTTTTATATTCATTATATTCTGCTTCAATAATTGAAAACATAAAATTCATTTGTTCCTCAATATATTTTTCTACTTCATGTTTGATTTTATCTTTAGAAGTTCTTTTATGATAAGATTCAAGCGTTGCCATAGCCAAAGAAACATAATTTTTAAGCTCCTCTTCTTTCGTCTTATACGCTTCTTTTTCAAATTTTTCAACGACAACATCTGATGTTTCTTGCAACGAAACAACCGATTGTATAAGCATTGCAACAGAAACAACTACAATGGAACTTATAACAATAAGCAGCAACTTTGCTTTAATAGAAATGGAATTTAACAACCTCTTCTCCTTAGGTGATTTTTCTGAGTTTGACATAGTATAACAAAAATTAACAAAAAATAATTAAGCTAATGAGATAATGTGATTTTTTAAATGAATCTTAAACAATAATTTTTTTGCAGATATTTAGATAATTTTTGAAATTATATAATTTTTAGATACAATAGAACTAATTTATTCTTCGATTGGAGTTTAACATTGTGAAAATCAGTAAGTTATATGAGTTTGATATTAATTGTGTTTCTTTGAATATTGTGGTATATAAATATGAAAAGAAAAATTTTAAAATTGTTGATATCAATAATAAAGCGTTATTTACAGAAAAATTGACCAAAGAAGAGGTAATAGGAGAGTATATTACCGAAGTATTTCCTGGAGTTAAAGAGTTTGGTCTTTTTGACGTTTTATTGCGAGTACATGAAACAGGCAACAAAGAGATTTTTGGTACCTCTTTTTATTGTGATGACCGTATTTCAGGTTTTCGAGAAAATGAAATCATTAAACTCAATGATGACTATATTATGGCAATGTATAAAAATGTATCAAGACGTATTGAACTTGAAGACAATCTTAATTTATCCAAAGAGATTATCCAAAATATTGCCGAAGCGGTTGTTATTACCGATTTAAATGCAAAGATTTTAGACATCAATCCTTCTTACACACGTATTACAGGATTTTCTAAAGAGTATATGATAGGGAAAAATCCCAGTGTATTAAAATCAGGGCGACACACCAAAGTTTTTTACGAAACGATGTGGAACGATTTATTGCATAAAGGGTATTGGAGCGGTGAAATTTGGGACAGACGGAAAAATGGCGAAATTTTCCCCAAATTGCTCAATATTAGCACCATTTACGATCATTTAAAAACACCCAAATATTATATTGGCATTTTTCAAGATATTACCCATATTAAGAAAAATCAAGAAGAACTCAAAAAATTGGCATATTTTGACCCCTTAACTAACTTACCCAACCGTACGAATTTTGAAATGACATTAGAGAGTGAAATTAAACTCAACATTCGCAACAACACTACGTCGGCACTGTTGCTTTTGGATTTGGATAATTTTAAGGTTATTAACGACAGCTTAGGACATACCATTGGTGATGAGTTGCTTATTGAAGTGGCTCAACGACTTTTAGTCGTGGGGCGAAAAAGTGATACCATTTGTCGTTTAGGGGGAGATGAGTTTGCATTGATTTTACGGGCACCCATTCAAAGAGAGCGTATTCAGCTTGTTGCCAATCGAATCCTTAAGGCATTAAGTGAACCTTTTTATATTTTAGGCAATGAAATTTTTATTACCACCAGTATTGGGATTTCTCTTTTCCCAGAAGACTCTGCCAATAAAAATGAGTTAATCAAAAATGTTGATTTGGCAATGTACGAAGCCAAAAAAGAGAAAAAAGGTACGTATAAGTTCTTTAAAATCCAAATGAATCAAGAAAATATGAAGTTTTTAACCATTCAAAAAGATTTGCGAAAAGCGATTTTAAATCATGAAATATTTTTAAATTATCAACCTAAAATTGATTTAAAAACGATGAAAATCGTTTCAGTTGAAGCTTTGGTGCGTTGGAATCACCCTTTAAACGGGATTATTATGCCCGATAATTTTTTAGATATTGCCGAACACAGTGGGTTGATTCATCCCATTGGTGAAATTGTTATACGACAAGCCATGAAAGACATTAAAGCATTAAACGAAGAACTCAATACCAATATAGGCGTGGCAATCAATCTTTCAACCCGACAGTTTAATGACGATAACCTAACCAATTTTATCTTTGAATGTATCGATGAATTGAAGTTCAATGTCAAAAAATTGGAGTTTGAGATTACTGAGAGCTTGATTATGGAAGATATTGAAAAAGCCATTGTAATTATGAATAACTTCGTTAAAAATGGAATTTCTATCTCTATTGATGATTTTGGTACGGGCTACTCCTCTTTAAATTACTTAAAAAAATTCCCCATCAAATATTTAAAAATCGATCGCTCTTTTGTCAAAGACATTACAACCGATGATGACGATAAAGCCATTGTTGCTGCGGTGATTTCTATGGCAAAAAGTTTGGGTATTGGGGTTATTGCAGAAGGCGTTGAAACTCAAGAGCATGAAGCCTTTTTAAAAGCCAAAGGATGTCATCTTTCCCAAGGCTACTTGTACAGTAAACCCATTGGAATTGAAGAATTAAAAGCGTTTATTGTTAAAAATTTGGACGAATAAATTTTTTTATATCTCTTTTGAGTTATAATCTTTTTTTAAAAAATAAAAAGGATAATAATGCAAAATGTGTTTAAAATCATTTGGGTGTTAAGTTGTATGTTATTAACACTTCATGCCAATGAAAAAGTCTATAAATTAAAAATGGCAACGACATGGGGACCGACACTTTCACCGTTGATTGATGCGGCTAATAATATGGCAACCATGGCAGAAAAACTCTCCAACGGACAACTGCAAATCAGAATTGATACAGCCAACAAACATAAAGCTCCTTTGGGGATTTTAGACATGGTAAAAGCCGGACAGTATGATATGGGACATTCGGCTTCATATTATTGGAAAGGCAAAGACATCAATACGCTTCCTTTTACTTCCATGCCTTTTGGATTGACTTCCCCTGAACAATATGCTTGGTTTTATCATGGCGGTGGATTGGAATTGATGCAAAAAGTCTATGACAAACACCAAGTGTACTCTTTTCCGGGTGGAAGTACGGGAGTACAAATGGGCGGTTGGTTTCGACAAGAGATTAAAACGCTTGATGATTTAAAAGGACTTAAAATGCGAATCCCAGGCTTTGCAGGTGAAATCATGGCAAGATTGGGTGTGCAAGTAACCAACATTGCACCGGGGGAGTTATATACAGCACTGGATACCAACTCGATTGATGCGTTAGAGTGGGTAGGTCCTTCTATGGATATTACCATGGGATTTCATAAAATTGCTCCCTTTTACTACACGGGATGGCACGAACCTGCCAGTGAAATGCACTTTATTATCAATCAAAAAGTCTATAAAAAACTGCCCAAACATCTTCAAGATGTTTTAGTGGTGTCCATGCGGTTAGCAGCGTATGATATGTATATTCAAAACTATGATATGAATGCCAATGCGTGGGAAAAGATGAAAAAAGAGTTTCCCAATATTACGGTTAAAACCTTTCCAAAGCCTATTATGGATGCCATGAAAAAAGCTAATGAAGAGTTAATAGAAGAGATGACTCAAGATAACCTTTTGTTAAAAGAGGTTTTGGACTCTCAAAAAGCGTATCAAAAAAAGGTACGAGTTTGGACACAGATGTCGGATTATTTATATTTAAAAGACAATTTGTAAAATAGAGAACATTCTCTATTTTACTTGATAATTTGCAGGGGCAAACGTATCATAAACCCAAGGCGCTACGATTTTGGCTTCTTTTATAGAAATAAATCGTTCCAATGAGGGCATATATCGGAATTTCTCAAAAATAATATCTTCGCAAAAACTTTTCTCAGGACGGGGGTTAAAAATATAATCTTCAATATGTTCAATCGTCAGTTTACGCAACTCTTTATTGTCTTTAGGCTCTTCAAGTGCATCAATACCAATGGTAACACTTCTCATGGCTAAACTCATAAAAGGGGCTACCATGGCTTTTTGTTCTTCTTCACTCTCTGGAGCAGCAAGGGCATGACACATCTGACACTTTTTTTGGAAAATAATCTCAGGTTGGGTGAGGGTGTTGGCATTTAAACCCAACATCAAAAGAGACAAAAATAACAGACTTCTTATCATAGCAACTCCTTTTGTTTTTTTAAGTATACCATAGCTTAAGTGTTTTTATAACTCCTAAGAATCAAAAAAGAGCTGCTGGAAATCAGAAGAATACTTATTGCAACGGGGGTTAAGTTATCGGTGTGAAACAGAAGTACCATGGAAGTAATTAATGCTCCTACGCCAAATTGCACAACGCCAATAACAGAAGAGGCAACCCCTGCATTTTTGGAAAAACTTTCTAATGCCAAGGCGGTACAGTTACCATAAATAAAGGCATTCATCCCTATGTAAAGCGCGGTTAATACCATAATGGCATACAAACTGATCTCTTGTGCAATGAGAACAAAGAGCAATGCTGTTATCACTTGAAAACCAATGGCAAATTGTATGAGCAGAATACTTTTGTATTTTTCCAATAATTTAATATTGACTCGAATAAGCAACATCAAGGTTAAAATACTTATACCAAAATAAAAAGGAAACATGTCAGTTGAAATGCCAAAATATTCAATATAAATATAAGAAGATTTCGCAATAAAAATAAACATCCCCGAAAATCCAAGCGCTAAAACCAGCATAATTTTCATCGCTTGAGTATTCCTAAAAACAATCTTATACGACTCCAAGGCTTTGGTTTTGGTATAAGTATAAGTCTCATCAAAATCTTTATAAACAAAGAAAGCAACCACCAAGGCATAAAGCGTTAAAAAGACAAAAATGGCTTCCCATTCAAAAAAATGAATAATTAAAGAACCCACAGCAGGAGCTAATAATGGAGCTAAACTGCGTACCGTTCCAATAAGTGAAAAGACTTTGGCTGCTTGTGTTCCATGAAACAAATCACGAACAGCGGCACTGGCATTAACCACAATAAGTCCTCCAAAAAAAGCTTCGATAAATCGATAAATCCACAATTCAAAAATATGAGTACTAAAAATGATAATAAAACTAAAAAAAGCAAAGCCCAACAAACCAATAAGAGAGCTTTTTTTACGTCCAAAACGATCTGAAAGTACCCCTCCAAAAATTTGTCCAATGGCAAAACCAATTAAAAAAATGGCTAAAGTTAATTCAATTTGTTCAATGCCTACGTGAAAGTCATTTGCCATACTGGGAATTGAGGGAATATAAGTATCCACAGCAACAGGAGCAACAGCAGATAAAATGGCTAAAAGAATAATGAGATAAATATGATTAATGGGTTTTTTCATCGTACCATCTTAAACGGCTTGGGCAATTTTATCAAGGGTATTAAATAAAAAAAGCACTTCGTGTGTTTTTAAAGAGGCATTGAGTTTTTCTCGAAATTGGTTCACCTCTTTTTGGCTTTTTTCTAAAATGTCTTCACCTTTTAACGTCAATTTAATGACATTAACTCGTTTGTCATTTTGAATCTCATTTTTTATAATGAGACCTTTTTTTTCTAAGGCAAGAAGCGAACGACTGATAGTGGTTTTATCTTTTCCTAAGAGTTGAGCAATCATGGTTTGATTGACATTCTCTTCAAATTTAATGATTTCCAGTGTAGCTCGTTGTTCAACCGCAATATCGTATTGTGCTAAAATTTTATTGAGTTGAACATTGATACTGTTGGCGACTTTATTGATTCGATAGCCCATTGAATTTTTTAATACATATTCCATATTAATCCTTATAGTTGCATATGCAACTATTGCATATGCAACCTTTCTTTTCTCTTAGTTCTTATAACTATTTTTTAACGTACAATTTAAAAAAATGTACTATAATAATTTAAATTTATTTTAGGAACAATGATGTTAAGCCTTTTATTTATCTATTTTTGTATTGCCATTGGAATCTCATTTTTATGTTCCATTTTAGAGGCTGTTTTATTGAGTATAACCTCTTCGCACATTGAAGTGGTTAAAACCAGAAATGAATCACTTGGACGATTGATGCACAAACAAAAAGAGCATATCAATATTTCCATTGGAGCCATTCTTACTCTTAATACGTTTGCTCATACCTTAGGGGCTGCGGGAGTAGGAAGTGAAGCCGTGAAACTCTTTGGCGAAGAGTATATGTTTTATATTTCAGCTGTTTTAACGATTTTGATTTTGGTGTTAAGTGAAATTATTCCTAAAACATTAGGAGCCACTTATTGGAAAAGTTTAAGTGGAATATCGACTCGAGTTATTAGTCTTTTGGTTTTTTTAACCTATCCCTTGGTGTGGGCAATGAATAAATTGACCCAATTTATGAATAAAGACAACAAAGAGAGCTTAAGTCGAGAAGAGATGGAAGTTATCATTAGTATGGCTTACAGCAGTGGCGCAATAAAGGAAGAAGAGAGCAAGATTATGGAAAATTTGTTGCTTTTAGATGAGATTAAAGTGCAACAAATTCTTACCCCTCGAAGTGTTTTGTTCAGTGTTTCCAAAAAAGAGTTGCTCGATTCCTTTGAGAATAAACAGACATCTTTAAATTTCAATCAATTTAAAGAGTACTCTCGCGTTCCTATCTATGAAGGCTCCATTGATAATATTATTGGAGTGGTAATTTCCAAAGAGTATTTCCATGAATACGTCACCAATGAGCTTACAAACAAAGAAGAGTTAATTAAGCCTGTGTATAAAATCAATGAAAATATTCCCGTTTCAAAAGTATTAAATCTCTTTTTGGGGAGAAAAGAACACCTTTTTATCGTCACGGATAATTATGACCAAACTGAAGGAGTGGTTACCTTAGAAGATGCCATTGAAACCCTTTTAGGGGTTGAAATTGTAGATGAGTTGGACAAAAATATTGACCTAAGAGAAGTGGCAAAACTCAAAATGAAACTTATGCGAAAACAGCGAGTCAATTTTTAATAATATCCAAAATCTCAAGAGGATGTTGTACCAAATAATCCGCTTGAGCCTCTTGCAGTTCTTCTTTGGTTCTAAAGCCCCATAATACCCCTATACTTTTCATATTGGCATTATGTGCCGTGTGAATATCTGTGGGGGTATCGCCTACAAAAAGAATCTCTTGTGGGGCAAGATTAAACGCATTGGCAATGCTTAATGCTCCTTGTGGATGAGGTTTTTTAGGCACGTCTTGTTTTTGTCCATGCACTTGTGAAAAGTTAAACTCTGCAAAGAGTGTTTGCGCATATTTAAGTGTAAAAAGATGAGGTTTATTGGATAAAATCCCCAATTGTATAGGCAAACTATTTAATGCTTTGAGTAATTCATAAATGCCTTCATACGGTTGCGTTGTATCGCACAATGATTGATTATATACTTCTAAATATCGAGTTAAAATAGAGTCAATGAGTTGAGTAGAACTCTTTTTTGGCACAGCTCGTTGAATCAAATATAACGCACCATCGCCTACAAATTGATTGTAACTGCTTAAAGGATGAGTGGGCAGATTAAACTCTTTTAACACTTCATTCATACTTTGAGCGATCTCTTCAAGAGAATCCAGTAAAGTTCCATCTAAATCAAAAATAATGCCTTTGGTTTTCATCGTTTTCCTTTATTTTGATACCACATTTTTATCAAAAACAAACCCAATAGTAACTAAAAGAGAAAAATCAAACGCTTCTTTTTATCTCTGTTTTGATTTTGAAAAGATAAATGCACTCAACGCTGCACTCATACACAACACCATACAAATGAAAAAAACCGTGTTAAAACTGCCACTTAGGTCATACATATAACCTGCAAGTACAGGTGCAATGGCTTGACCTATGGCAAAAATAATGGTAATCATCGAAAAGACTTGAGCGGTTTTGTGTTTTCCAAAGTGTATGGAGGTAAGAAGCGTAATCAGTGGTGGAATACTCCATGCTGAAAATCCAAACAATACAGAGGAAAAAATCAAGAAGGAATAAGGGGTGTCAAATGCTAAAATCATATGAGAAACGCCCAAACAAGAATAGACAAGTATTAAGGTTTTATACCCACCAATTTTATCTGCGAGTGACCCCAAAATGGGGCTTGAAATCAAAGACATCAATCCAAGAACAGCCCAAAAATTTCCACCTTGGTGAATGTCTATGGCATATTTATCCATGACGGCATAAACAAAATAGGTGATATAAACCACATAAGTTATGCCAAATACAAAATAGATCCACGTAATTTTCCAAAAAGCTTTTTGGAAAATTGTGGCTTTTATAGTAAAAGAGGTTTCCTCTTTTTGTGCAAAATTTGCATTTGAAGTTAGTGTTAATTTTGCAATAAGGGCAATTAAAAGGGTTAAAAAAGCAAAACTGTTCCAAGATATTTTCCACGCATTCGTTTGTACCCATGTTTCAATCCACGGAACATAAAAACCTGAAAAAATAATCGCATATCCAAAACCTGTGATAATAAATCCTAACGCCTTTCCTCTTTTTTCTTGAGGGATAATGTGTGCAATGTAAACCATAATAGCAACATTGGAAATGGCACTGAAAAAACCACTTAAGGCATAAAACAGTGCTACGATTTCATAAGTGTTTGTTAGGGTCATACACCCCATACTAAGAGCTTGTAGCAGTAACGTTGAAGCAATCAAAGAAGAAGCTTCAATTCGTTTGTATAAATAACTGACAAAAAAGATACCCACAAAATAGCCCAAAAAATTTGCGGTTCCAATGGCTCCTGAAAGGGTTGTTGAGATACTTAAGCTTTGCTCTAAATTGGGTAAAATCATACCAAAACCAAATCGTCCTAAGCCCAAACAAGCGAATAAAATGAGTAAAGAGCTTAAGAGAATGGTTCGGTAAGGTTTCATTACATTTGTAATGTTTTAAGCAGTTTAATAAAGTTTTGAGTGTGGATTTTCCCCATATATAAGTATATAAACGTTACGACAACAATATTAATATGAATCAATGCTTCGGTGGTGGAAAAAGTGACCATTAAAATACCAATGAGCAAAATAAAAAAAGGGTATGCAAATTTGATAAGCGCATTGTCTTTTTGCAGTTGTATCTCATAATCAAGTCGATTAACTTGGATGAACTCTTTATCTTCTTGGGTTAATTTATTTTTCTCTTTAAGCGCAATTAATTTGTGGATGACATCCATTTTCTTTTTGTATTGAAAGAATTTATAGATAATTCCTGCTACAACAATCAATGAGGCAACATTTGAAATAATTTCCAATGGGAAACCAGCCGTTTCATTCATTTTAAACCTTTAAATTTTTTTAATATAGTACAAAAAAAAGGATAAATTTAACCAAATATTAACCCTTGAATATAGTATAATCCAAGAAAATTTGTAAAAAGTTAAATCATTTGAAAAAAAGTAACGCATTTACTCCTATTTTGGTCTTTATCATTGTTTTAGTGGGTGTTTTATTTGCCTTTGTTCCGGCAGTTAAAACCTCTGTTTTTCAATTGCAAAACGAGCTTAAGACTCTTCTTGTTTCTCATTATGCCATTAATGGTTGGCTTCTTCTTTTTTTAGTTGTATTTGCACTGATTGGTTTAGGTGGGGTGTTGTACAAAATTTATTACATTAAACCCAAAAAATCAATTTATGCCCATCATACCGTTCAAGAGATTAAAAATGCTGTATGGAAATGGCGTTGGAATGAAAATAAGATTGAGCAGTTATGGTGTTTTTGTCCTACGTGCAACGATGAACTTTCCTATGATACAGACCATTTGCTGCAAACCATTACGTTTTCATGTGAGCGATGCAACAAAGAAGTCTCAAAGTTCAATTCTCAAAATATCAATGCCGTGTTGGCATTTGTTAAAAATGAAATTCGTCGTATTTTAAGAAAAAACAAAAAATAACATAAACATTATATTGGTATAAAATAACTTTACATATTGTCAAAAATCCATTATAATTTCTTAGATGTATCGTATGGTTTTGAAGAAATAATTTTAGGCACCATGCGTAAAGGATACCTATGAGATACAATGGTAACTTACTTTGTCCGTGCAACAGTGGCAAAAAATATAAAAAATGTTGCAAAAGAGTTCATGATGGTTTGGTGGATGTTAAAAATGCTTTGGAGTTGATGGTTTCACGATACAGTGCGTATGCGGTGGGACGTTGCGAATACATTATTCAAACAACGCATAAATCCAATGAACAGTTTATGCACAATGTCAATGTGTGGTTTGACGAGATTGAAGAGTTTTCCTCTAATACGTCCTTTAAACAGTTGATTATTTTGGACTACAGTGAAAAAGAGCAAGAGGCTTTTGTTACATTTCAGGCTAAGTTACACCAAAATGGCAACGATTTTTCATTGACGGAACAGAGTCGTTTTATTAAAGAAGATGAAAAATGGTATTATCAACAAGCAGAAATATTTGAAGAGATTTGAAAGGGTATTGTGAAAATATTATTGGCACCCGCTGAGACAAAAAATGAAGGTGGTACAAGAAACCCCTTTTGTAAAGAGAATTTTAAATTCCAAGAGTTATTTCCTTTTCAAGAACACATACTGAAACTTTATGAAAAGCATATTCAAGCGTTAAATTTAGAAGAGTTAAGTCAATGGTTTGGGCTTAAAAATCTCAAAGAAGTTGAAAAATACCAACAAAGCGTATATACTCAACCCACAATGAAAGCCATACAGCGTTACAATGGTGTTGCTTTTGATGCGTTGGAGTATGCTTCTCTTCCAAAACAAACACAACAATACATCGATGACAATGTGATTTTATTTTCAAATTTGTTTGGGGTATTGAGTGCTTCAGATTTGATTCCTAACTATAAGTATAAACAAGGAGCAAAACTGCCAAATATGGTGGTAGAAAAATACTATAATGAAAAAATCTCTTCCTTTTTAGATGAACACTTAGGTGATGAGATTTTGGATTTAAGAGCAGGTTTTTATGAAAAATTTTATCAGCCCAAACAAGCAAATGTTTTAACTTTTAAATTTATTAAAGAGGGAAAAGTCATCAGCCATTGGGCAAAACACTACCGAGGAAAGCTTTTAAGAGATATTGCCCTAAACAATATCCAAAATTTTTCTGAATTTATGAGTTTGGAATTTGATGACTTAAAACTTATCGAAATTCAAGAGAAGAAAAATGTCAAACTGCTTATTTTGGATATTGTGTAACTCAATATTGTGCATAAATCACTTCTTTAAGTAAGAGTTGTATAAAATGGCTCTGAATTTTAGTAAGGATGATTATTATGGCATTATTAGACAATGAAAAATGTGTACTGCCTTTAAGCAGTATAGCTGAACTTTTAAATGCAAAGGTTCGTACGCTTAAAATGTATGAAGAAAAAGGGTTACTGCCTCAAAAAGAGAACAGCATTAAAAAACTCTACTCAATTAACGACGTTAAATTGATTGCTTTTGTGCACTATTTAGCCAATATTAAAAAAATCAATGCCAATGGCATTAAATATATTTTAGAGATGATTGAAAATAACATGGATGAAAAAAACAGAAATGAATTTCTCGATATTGTTGAAACACGATTGGAATCGGTTTCAAGCAATGAAATCCAAGATTTTGACTCTTTCTAAGCAAGCCTTTTCTCAACTATCATAAAAAAACTTTAAAAAAAGCAAAAATTAATCACAAATTTCGAAATTTATAAAGAAGCACCATCAAATGGTCGCTTCAGTCCAATCAAAAAACGTATAAATGACACTCTTTAAGCTTTAAATAAGCTAGCTATGTTATAAATACACATATCAAATGTAAATAAATTACACAATATATGTAATAAATTTACACAAATTATGTTGATTAAGGACGTTAATGGACTCCAAGATAGAATTGAGGAAACCCAAAAAAGAAGACGCTAAAAAAATAGTGAATTTAATAAAAGTAGGAGGAACGTTAGATTTAAATTCTGAATATCTTTATTTATTACAAACGACACACTTTCAAGAGAGTTGTTGTGTTGCAGTATGGGAAGATGAAATAGTTGGCTTTGTTTCAGGCTATAGAATACCCAATGAAAATAACCAACTTTTTATATGGCAAGTTGCTGTTGCAAAAGCATTACGAGGACAAAACTTAGCCATGCGTATGATTATGTATATCGCTGACAATCTTAACACCCAATACATCGTTTCAACCGTATCTCCTAGTAACCACTCTTCCATACGAGTATTTCAAAAAATCGCACAAAGTTTAAACGCAAAATTAACCAACGAAGTGTTATTTGAAATCAATGATTTTAATGAAGCACATGAAGAAGAAGTTCGATATACCATTGGACCATTTACACTAAAAAAATAATAAAGGCAATACCATGAGAATATTTGAAAGTTTAGAATCAGAAGTACGAGGATATATACGAAGTTTCCCTACTATTTTTACTAAAGCCAAAGGAGCTGTTTTAACCGATGAACAAGGAGTTGAATACATTGACTTTTTTGCAGGGGCAGGAACATTAAATTATGGGCACAACAATGAACACATCAGTAAAGCACTGATTGAGTATTTACAAAACGATGGGATTGTTCATGGATTGGATATGGCAACCACCGCCAAAAAAGAGTTTTTGCAAACCTTTGAAAGTTTGATTTTAAAACCCAGAAATTTGGAATACAAGCTTCAATTTACAGGACCAACAGGAACCAATGCTGTGGAAACAGCACTTAAATTGGCAAGACTGGTTAAAGGGCGAAGTAATATTGTGGCATTTACCAATGGATACCATGGGCTGTCACAAGGTTCATTGGCCGTAACAGGAAACAATGAATATCGGGATGAGAGTTATATCAGTCGAACCAATGCTACTTTTATGCCCTTTGATGGTTACTTTGGTGATATGAATACTTTGGTTTATTTTCGTAAGTTTTTAGAAGATGGCAGCAGTGGGGTGGATTTGCCTGCGGCGGTTATTTTAGAAACCATTCAAGGCGAAGGGGGAATTAACGTTGCTTCTAAAGAGTGGTTACAAGAACTTGAAGCGCTTTGTCGAGAGTTTGATATTTTACTCATTATTGATGATATTCAAGTAGGTAATGGACGAAGTGGTGAGTTTTTCTCTTTTGAAGATGCAGGAATTTACCCTGATATGGTAACGTTATCAAAATCAATTGGCGGAGGACTTCCTATGGCATTGTTGCTCTTTAAGCCCCAATTAGACCAATGGAAACCAGGAGAACACACTGGAACATTTCGAGGAAACAACTTGGCGTTTGTGGCATCAAAAGTTTCGCTTGAGCACTATTGGCAAAATGATAATATTTCAAAAGCAGTGAAGTACAAAGAAGAGATACTCAAAAATGCATTGGAGAAAATTGCTCAAAAATATAAAGACGATTACGAAATTGTTGTGCGAGGACGAGGCTTGGCGTATGGATTTGAAATTAAAAACGACAAATCGATGGCAGGCGATATTTCAGCCTTGGCATTTCAAGAGGGATTAATTATTGAAACCTGCGGAAGTGAAAACCAAGTGGTGAAATTTTTGCCTCCTTTATTAATTGATGAAGAGTTATTACTAGAAGGATTGCAACGATTTGAGAATGCGGTGGATAATTTGATTGTGGACAGAAAGAGTAATTTAAGAGGAGAGTTTTAAGATGATTGTACGAGATGTAAACAAAGATATTATTGGTACTTCAAAAGAGGTTTTTGCCAAAGAGGGTCAGTGGATTAGCCGACGAATGTTATTAAAAGATGATGGCATGGGATTTTCATTCCATGAAACCATTATTAAAGCCCATACAAAAACACATATTCATTATCAAAATCATCTTGAAGCAGTCTATTGCGTGAGCGGTAATGGAAAGATTGAGGATTTAAGCACGGGGATTACTTACGATATTTATGATGGGGTGATGTATGCGTTAAATTATCACGATGACCATAATTTATACGGAGGAACAGAGGATATGCGACTCATTTGTGTCTTTAACCCTCCCATAAAAGGAACAGAAAATCATGACAGCAATGGTGTGTATCCTTTAGAGGATTAACCATGAGGCTGTTGTCGTATCATATTAATGAAACCTTTATTCAAACACTAAAGCAACACGAGCTTTATATTTGTGACACAGCAGAAGATCTGCAAGATGCGTTGTATCATGCTCAAGTGCGGTATTATAATGCCATTTTGATTCAAGAAGATGATTTAAATGTCTGTAAAAAGTTTTTAAAAATAATCAATCCCAAATATTGTGCTTTTTTGGTTTTAACGTCCAATACGGACAAAAAGTTTGAAATGGGTGTGCTTAAAAATGGCGGTATTGCTGTGATACATGAACCTTTTTGTTCTGAATTAATTTTGGCAAAATTGCAATCGGTGCATCGTGAAAACTTTATGAAACGATACCATTTTAAAGACTATTTTATTTTAGACCGTGAAAACAAGCAAGTTATTGATTTGGATGAAAATCGGCTGAATATCAAAGGAAAATCGTTTGATATTTTGTCCTATTTGCTCAAAGATAAACAGTTTCGAGTGATTTCAAAAGATGAAATCATTGGAGTGTTATGGGATGAACCAGAGATGGTATCTAATAATATTGTAGAAGTCAATATCAATTTAATCCGAAATGAAATACGCAAAAAGTTTAATGTGGATTTTGTTTCAACCATTAGAAACAGAGGGTATAAAATAGAGATTTAGCCCAAAGAAAATGAGGAACAGTATGAAAGAAAAAGAGTTGGTGGTATGTAAATTTGGAGGAAGTTCTGTCCAAAACCCTATCCAGATTAAGAAGATAACTCAAATTGTCAAAGAGGACAATACCCGAAAAGTGGTTGTCGTATCAGCACCAGGCAGAGATGAAACGTATAATCAAAAAATTACCGATCATCTGTTAAATTGTGCAACCAAAGGCAAATATTTCAGTGAGCAAAAAATCGATATTAGCCATGAACAGAGTTTTGAAAAGATTATGGGTAAATTTGAATATTTATGTACGGGGTTAGATATTTCACCCAAAGGTATTGTTGATGCACTAAAAAAAGATTTAAATAACTGTTCTTTAAACGATGAAAAACGCATTGCTTATTTTTTATCACGCGGAGAACATTACAATGCCAAGCTCATTGCCTTGTATTTTAAAGCTTCAGGGCTTAACGTTGAACTTAAGTTGCCTGAGGAGTTTGGGTTTATGTTAAGTGAAGATTATTTAAATGCCAAAGTGTTAGAACCAAGTTACGAGAACATTAAAAAGAGTTTTGACTTTAAAGATGATACCCTTTACGTGGTACCTGGATTTTATGGTATTACCCAAAACAAAGAGTTGGCTGTTTTAAGTCGAGGCGGCAGTGATTTAACCGGAGGCGAACTCTCTTATGCTTTAGATGCCGATGTGTATGAGAATTGGACGGATACCAATGGTGTATATGAAGTGGACCCACGAGTGATTCCTAAAGCCAATGTCATACCTCGTTTGACCTTTAAAGAGTTAAGATTGTTAAGTTCTAAAGGGTTCAATGTATTTCATTTTAATGCCATGCTTAATTGCAAAAAAAGTAAAATCCCCATTAATATTAAAAATACCAATAATCCTACGCATGAGGGAACATTGATTTTAAGTGAACGTGTACCGATGGAAGATTTGGTCGGTATTGCTAAGCTGGATAATATGGCATCGATTCATATACAAAAAGATATGCTGGGCGAAGAGATTGGGTTTAGTGCTGAGTTGCTTAAAATATTTGGTGAGTTTGGTATTAATACCTATCACTATCCGACCGATAAAGACGATATTGCCATTTTAGTCGAACAAGAAGATTTAAAAGGCAATATCAATAATTTACGGCGACAAATTGAAAAACGACTCAAAACGGACAATATTTATGTCACTTATAATCTTTCGATTATTACATTAGTGGGCATTGGATTAAAAGAGAACTCTTTTACTATTGTTGATGCTATAACAGCACTTAAAGAAAAGAACATCAGTTTTGAGATGTTTGATATGAGTCCGTCTAAAATCTCTTTTCATATTGGGGTTTCTCAAGCTATTTCTGATATTGCTTTAGAGATTTTACATGAAAAGATGCTTTGTACGCGCGCATAGATACTTTTTAAAATAGTGTAGAAAACCGTATAACAGAGTTGTTTCAAGCTTTGTTATGCGATAATGCTAAACTTTTATTTAAAGAGTGTGCATGAACTTAAAACAACTTTACCAAACACAAGAGGGTAAAATCCTCTTTTTGGGTATTTTACTTTGCTTACTTTGTTTTATTGGCTTGGCCTTTTCTTATTTTTACTCTTTTGAATTTGCCAGTAAAATGATCGGTATGATTGGAACAAATTTGCTGTTTGGACGTGCTGCTGGATTATCTTTTGGATATGCCGTTGAATTTTCACATCTGACCATTATTGTGGTGAACATTCTTATTGAAACCATTTTGGTGTTGTTAATTTATCCTTTGTTTATTTTTTCCTATCAAAATCTTATTCACATTCATTTGTTAGAAAATTTTTTTAAAAAAGTTAAAGCGTTGAAAATCAAACACCATAAGCTTTTTCACCAATATGGCGTGTATGGTCTTTTTTTGTTCGTATGGTTGCCGTTTTGGATGACGGGTCCGGTTGTAGGGGCAATTATTGGATTTTTAATTGGTCTTAGGCACTTCACAATAATTTCTTCAGTTATTCTTGGTACATCTGTGGCTATTATGGTTTGGGCCTATTTTTTAAACGAGTTAACCAGTTTCTTACTCACCTTTGGTTCAAGTGCCCTTTGGGTCTTTTTTATTGTGATTTTGCTCGTTATCGTGATTTTAAAACTCAATTCACACACGCAATCAAAACATTAAACCGTGGCTTTTTTTTGAGAAATATTTAATGTCATTAATGCCATTAAAGCAATGCCACTTGAGTATAAGAAAAGGTACTCTCCGTATAAATATCCTGCAATAATTGCGCCACAAAACCCTCCTAAGCCATAAGCAACCCCATACATAAATTGTTGTGCCAATTTTTTATTGCTGTAAAGAGAGTATAAATAGATAATCACCGCACTGTGATACAAGCCAAAAGAGAACGCGTGTAAACTTTGCGCAAAAAAAGTAATGCCCAAAGAATCGGGGAAAACAAAGAGTAAAAACCAACGTAATGCCGTTATGCCAATGGAAAATTTAATGATAAGCAGCAAATTGTTTTTCAGTAACGGGGCTTGAAAATAGAGCATTAAAATTTCACACAATACCCCAAATGACCATAAATAAGAGGTCATTTCCAAACTTATGCCGTGTTGGGTTTCGTAAATGGTAAAAAAGTTATAAAATCCCCCAAAACTCATCTGCATCAAAAATAGGCTCAGCCAAAATGGCCAATATTTAAAAAAAGAGAAACGCTCTTGTTGGGTTTGGTCTGTCTTTGAAACGGCTAAATCATACTTTAAAAGCAGTAAAGCAAAGGCAACGGTTAGAATATTGGTGATTAAATAATAATGCAATGCCACAAAAGGATTGACCAGAAACTTCGCTAAAACAATCGAAATGACCATAAAGCCAATTGAACCAAATAAACGAGATTTACCATAACGTTCTTTGCCTAATTCTTTGAGTGAAATCACTTCAATATAGGGTAAAATAAGGCTTAAACACATTCCCAAAAGAGCATTATTTAACATAAATAAATAAAAATAATCAATGGTAAAATAAAAAAGTGTCGAAGAGAGTACGGATAACAGTAACGCTGTTTTAAAGACAGTTGCATCAAGTTTGATGTGTTTGAGAAATAAAAAAGGAGTGGCAAATCGCATCAAAGGAGCCAACGCAAAAATGATACCAATATCTATGGCACTGTAGCCAATGTCGTGTAAGACTTTGGGCATAAAAATAACATAAACCCCAACCGCAGCAAAATAGAAAAAATAAAAGGCGGAGAGGTTAAAGAAAAACATTATTCTAAAACAATATGGGTGTTGGAAAATATATCTTGAAAAGTGCGTTTATCGTGTCGAAAAAAAGGAATAAAAAGGAGTAAAACCGAAATAACTGCTATTAGTGTCGCAAAATAGCGAATGATAGCTTGTATAAAACTAATATTTTGTTGTTCATTTGAGCTTTTAAGTTTTAACGAATAGGCTTTTAATCCTGGCGTTTGAGCTTTTTTAAGCCAAAAAAATAAAATCACAAAAGAATGAACCAAAAAAATCAGTGTCCAGCCCATTGTTCTATGTTGAGCAAACTCTTCTCCTCCCCCCATGATAAAATAAATCACCACATAAAAAATGGGTGTGGTGATTAAAAAGGTGTCAGTAAGAAATGCTTTGAGTCGTAAAGCAATGGAGGCACTAATGGCATCAGATGTTTTTGAAGAACTTGATGACTCTTTTTTTGAAAGAACACGCCCTTTTTTAACATCTCGCCATTTAGCCATTATTAATTGCCACGACTTCCTGGTTTATATGCCACACTGCCTTCTTTGCACATTGGGCAATCTTGGGGTGCATACATTTCAAAGGTAAAATCTTCTAACGCAAATAAAGGTTTATTAAATGGCAATTTACAGTTTGCTTTAGCTTGAATACTGCTTCCCACTCGTGAACAAAATCCTCGGTTAGCTAATGCCGCATAGGCTACGATTTCACCACCTGAAAGTTCCACTTGCTTAGCGGCTTCTAAGGCACTTCCACCAGTAGTAATAATATCTTCACAAATAATATATTTTTCGCCCTCTTTAACTTCAAATCCTCGTCGAATGCTCATTTCCCCCTCAACTCGTTCTGCAAAGATAAATCGAACATCCAATGCCGTTGCAAGCGCAAAACCAGCAACCAATCCGCCCAATGCAGGAGAACATACGGCATCGACTTGAATACCACTTGCTTTGATTTGTTTGGCGAGTTCATCGGCCAATAGTTTGGCTGTTTTGGGGTCTTCCAATACTTTAGCCGATTGTAAATAGTACTTTGAGTGATTGCCACTGCTTAATTTAAAATGTCCTTCTAATAAGGCTTGTGCGTCTTTGTAAATTTGTTCTATGTTCATGCAATTATACTTTTAAAATTTCAGCTTCTTTAGCTTTAAAGGTCTCATCGGCTTTTGCAATAAAAGAGTCAGTTATTTTTTGGACTTCATCTTGAGCTTTTTTGTTTTCATCGTCTGTGATGGCTTTATCTTTGTGTAAGTTTTTGATTTTGTCGTTTGAGTGTTTTCTGACATTTCGAATGGCAACTTTAGCATCATCGGTCATCCCTTTGGCTTGTTTGGCACTCTCTTTTCGTTGTTCAACGGTCATTGGAGGGAAAAAAAGTTTAATGACTTCACCATCATTGTTAGGATTGACACCAATGTTAGCATTTTGGATGGCTTTTTCAATCCCACTTAAAAGATTCTTTTCCCATGGATTAATAACAATGGTTGTTGCATCGGGAGCTAAAACTGAACCCACTTGATTTAAATCGGTCATAGTTCCATAATAATCCACTTTAATTCCATCAAGAACAGAGGTTGTTACTTTTCCTGTTCGTAATGTTTTATACTCTTTTTTTAAAGCCTCAATTGACTTCTCCATATGATCTTTGGTTTCTTGATAAATTTCATTTAACATTGGGGTTTCTCCTTATTTATTGTATTAATAGTTTTGTGCTAATGGTGTAATAATCTTCACTAAGAATGACGCGTGTTCGACTATTTTTTAGAGGTATTTCTACAATTTCGTCTATTATACCATTTTTAACTTTTAACTCTTTCCATTCATGCCCGGTAACATAGAGTTTGATGTTTTTAATTTTAGGGTCAACATGAGCAACAACACGCTTTAAAATGCCATCTTTAGGGAAAACTTTAGGCTCAATCCAAGTGGCTTCTAGGGTTTTGTATTTTAATTTTTGAGCAATATTGACTTCCCCTACTAAGGCAATACGGTGAATATCCAAAGGATTGGAGTGTTCATTGACTGAACCACTGTTTTGATTTACAATGGAGTCAAAACCAAATGGACTAAGGGCTTCTTGTACAGCTTCATTATACTCTCCATACGCATAGGCATAACTTTTTGGGGTATATCCTAAATGTTTTTCAAATAATTCAATGCCTTTTTGGGTATCTTTTTTAATGGCTTCTTGTGTGAGTTGGGTTAAATGATTGTGCTCATATCCATGCAGTTCAAGAGTGCCATACTTTGAAGTTTCTTTGAGTTCTTCCCATGTCATAAAATCACTGTATTTTTTTTCAGTCGCTTTGACATAAACGTATAAAGTAAAGGGGTAGTTGTACTCTTTAAACAGAGGTAAACCGTGCGTATAAAAACTTTTGTAGGCATCATCAATGGTCAATGCGACCCAGTTTGAAGGAACCGTTTCTTTATGTTTGAGCTTTTCAATGATTTTTTCGAGAGGTACAACTTCATAGTTGTTTTGTTTAAAGTATTCAAACTCTTTTTTTAACTCTTCAAGTGAAGTGTTGGTGCTTGGATGTCTGTCATCTCCAAAACGATGGTAGATGAAGACATGAGCATCGGCAAACAGATAAAAGTAAGCAATACTTAGTAGAACCAGTAATCGTATCACCTCTAACTGCTCTTATGATTCAATTATTTTACAGCAGGAGCAGGTGCATCAGGAGCCGCTGGTGCTGTACTTTGTGATGTTGTTGGTGCAGGAATACTTGGAATTAACGTCTCTGCTTGTACGGTATCAACGGCACTTTTTAGTCGTTGTTCATTATACGTATATCCTAAGATTAATGTGTTTAAAACAAAAAGTAATCCAATTACCATGGTGGCTTTTGTTAAAAAATTTGCAGGACCTTTTGCCCCAAAAAGAGACTCGTTGCTTCCACTGTAAGCACCTAATCCAATACTTGAACTCTTTTGTAATAAAACCGTAATGGTTAAGATAATGGCTAAAATAAATTGCACTACTAAAAGTGTAGAGGTCATATTTAATTTCCTTGTTGAAAAATGGGTTGTATTTTACCAAAAATTTATTAAAATTAAGTTAAGATGCGAATTATGTCAGATAAAAATCAATTCTCCAAATATGCCAAATCATATAACTCTTATAACATTATTCAACAACTCGTTGCCAAATCATTGGTTCGAGAATTGGGGTGTCAACCCAAACGTATTTTAGAGTTGGGTTGCGGTTCGGGACAAATTTTTAAATACATTCATTGGGATGTTGATTTTTACCATGCCATTGATGCCTCTGCTTCTATGTGTGAGTTACATCCTAAAAGCAATAATATCCATGTACAGTGTTGTGATTTTGACAGTGAGCTTTTTTTTGAGGCAATAAAAAACAAACATTACGATATGGTCATTTCTTCTTCGGCATTACAATGGTCAAGTAATTTACCCAAAATCATTCACGCATTAAGCAAAATTACCTCAGAAATTCAAGCGGTATTATTTACATCCAATACCTTTAAAACCATACAAACCATTTCCAATAAGCCCTCACCTGTTTTAGATGAAAAGAGCATTAAAGAGGCGTTTGAAACTTATTTTGAATGTACATTTGAAACGCTTAACTATAAATTGGAGTTTGATGATAAAAAAGCGTTATTTGATTACATTAAAAAAAGTGGAGTCAGTTCAAGTAACTCATTGAACTTTAAAGAGGCAAAAAAACTCTACAAAGCGTACGACTTAAACTATTTGGAGTTTGAAGTACTCTTTGTAAAAGCCAAAAAAGCTTAAGAGTTTAGCTCTTCAACGTTTTTAAGTTCTGAAATAATGGCTTTGATGTCATTGGAGTATTTAATGGCTCGTGAACTGTCATAATTAAATCCTGCGTTATAACTTGCCCAAATTCTAAGCCAATTTTCACCATGAACACTTTTCCAAAACATCAGCTCTGCAATGGCATTACTCGTAGCAAATTTAAAATCTTTAATCAACAACATCGCCAGTTTATTGCGATTAAAAGCGTTGTTGGTAACTTCATGCCGTTTGACAACGGTGTTAATATTGGCTTGATATAAGCCATAATCATAGCTGTCCACATTGACTTGATATCGTCCCAAAGAGGATTCTTTGATGGCAATTGCCATTAACGAGTAGGCCAAATCATATTTTTGACCGTATTCTTTGATTTGTTTAAGCAGTTGAACATCTTGAAAGGTTAGGTCGTTGGCTTTAAAATTGGTGGCGTGTAGTGTGAATGAAAAAAACAAAAATAGTGTGACAATGATTCGAATCATAAATTCCCTTTTAAAAATTTTGGGCGAAATATTACTATAAAAAACTAGTGTTGTCAAATAAAATACTCATAAAACCTAGTATTAATGGAATCTTTAGGTTAAATCATTATAATGGCACAAGCCTATTTTAGGGAAAGAAAGTGGATAAAAAAGAGTTTCGAAAAATTATAAAAACCGTAGGATTTAGTTCGCAAGGAAAATTTGCACAATTAATAGGAATTAAGCCCAATACCTTTACAACCTATAAAAAAATTCCCGATCATGTGGCGCGTATTGCTAAGTTGTCACTTTTAGCCAAAGACAATGGGGTGAGTTTAGAAGAGATTAAAAAACATTTGGACATACCCAAAGAAGAGTTTCACTCAAACGTTTTGGATACGCCCTCTTCTTAAGTAATAATTTTCTCTTTGATAAAATTTTTTACACACGTTTCAATCATGTTAAATACTTTGTCAAATCCTTCAAACCCATCAAAAAAATAAGGGTCGGGAACATCTTGTCCATTAAACCCAAAATCGCCCAGTTTTAAAGGGTGTAAACATCCCATGGCTTTAAGATTGGAGATATTACTCTCATCTAAGCCAATGACAAAATCAAAATGTTCAAAATCTTTTTGAGTAACTTGTCGCGCTTTATAGCTTGAAATATCCAAGCCATTTTGTGACGCCACAACAATGGAGTTTTGACAAGGGGCTTCTCCCACATGCCAGTGTCCTGTTCCTGCGCTGTCAACTTCTAAATCCAGTTGGTGTGTTAACGCCAAATCTTGTGCAACCACTTGGGCTAAAGGAGAGCGACAAATATTGCCTAAACAGACAAAAAGTATTCGTGTCATGGTTGGATTCCTACGGGTAAATATCGTCTCATTTTTTCAATTTCTTTTAAATCAACGGATTGAAAAAGTATCTCTTGGCTATCGTCTTGTAAGATCTCACCAAAAGGGGTTATAATGGCTGAACTTTTAGCACAATCATCATCAGCACAGTTACTGGCTATGACAAAACATTGATTGGCTATGGCTAAAGCTTGGCTTAATACTTCAAAATGTTTTTTTCGTAAAACTCCCCACATTGAAGGAAGTAAAATAATGTCAGCCCCTTTTAATTGTTGCCAAAATTTAGTAAATCGCAGTTCAAAACAAATCATCACCCCTATTTTTAGACCATTAAGTTCAAAGAGTTTAATCTCCTCTTCTTTTCCTGCTGTAAAATAGTGTTCTTCTTGATTGAGTGTGAAAAGTTTAACTTTGGATTGAGTGTGAATAAGTTTACCTTTATGAAACAGATGAAAAGTATTGCAGTAATTGTTCTCTTTTTTTGTGGTCATGGTTAATGCAATGGTCTGTTCTTGTGAACATTCAAGCAACCTTTCAATCGCAATTTTGGAAAAAGAAGCCGCTTTGTCTAAGGTTTCGTACGAATACCCACTCAGACAAAGCTCAGGCGCTAAAATTAAAGAATTCTTTGGAATTTCTTTAATAATACTTTCTAAATGCTTAAGGTTCTCTTCATAGTTGGATGAAGTTTTAGTTTGAAGTGCGACTAAGTTCATCTTGAGCTTCTTGAATGAGAAGATTTAATTTTTCTTCATACTGCTTGGCATCAAGTTCATTGGTTGATTCAAAACGTGTGACCAATACAGGCGTGGTATTACTTGCTCGTACCAATCCCCAACCGTTTTCAAAAACGACTCTTACGCCATCAACATCGATGATTTTAAGTATTTTGGGAAAATCAGCCGGTACTTTTTGTAATTTTTCTTTGATTTTGTCCATTAAAGGAAATTTGGCTTCTTCTGTGGTATGAACTTTAAGCTCATCCGTAGAATAGACTTTAGGCAAAGCTTCAATCTCTTTATCAATATGCATGCCGTTTAAAATGAGCTCCAAAATCCTAAACGTGGCATAAATGGCATCGTCATATCCATAATATCGGTCATTAAAGAAGATGTGCCCAGAAACTTCTGCGGCTAAATCGGCATTGAGTTCTTTGAGTTTGACTTTTAAGTTACTGTGACCTGTTTTGTACATCACAGCTGTTCCTGTTTCATTGATTTTATCGTACATAATTTGGGTGCATTTAACTTCTCCAATAATCACAGGATTTGTCATAGTTTTAGCGAATAAAAGGGCTAAAATATCCCCTTTGACGTTGTGTTTTTGGGTTAAAAAAGCAATTCTATCTGCATCGCCATCGTAGGCAAATCCGTATTGAATATTGCCTTTGAGAGCTTTTTTAATCTCTTTTAAATTTTTCTCTTCACTGGGGTCTGGGTGGTGATTGGGAAATGTTCCATCAGGTTGAATAAACAAAGCATCGTAGTTAAGTTCAAGTTGGTCTAAAATATTCGTTAAAACAGTATCTGCAACCCCATTTCCACAATCAATGATAAATTTTTGTGGCATGGCTTTTAAATGAGCAAACTCTTTGACCATATAATCTATGTAAAGCGATTTAACATCAATGGCTTCAAAGGTTTCATTGTCTTGAATGTTTAAATCGGAATTTGAAATAATTTTTTGACCCATGGCAGTAATATCTTCACCAAAAAAGGGCGCATTGTTAATGGTGATTTTAAACCCGTTGTATTGGCTGGGGTTATGACTTCCTGTAATCATAACCGAAGCTTGAGGAACATAGTTTCCAAAGCGTTGAAACGAGGCAAAGTAGTTGACCCCTGTCGCAACCATTCCCATGCCTAAGACCTTACAACCGGCTTGATTAAATCCTGAAGTTAAATATCCAAACAGTTCAGGTGAGTGTGTTCTGGCATCATACCCAATGACAACAATGGGATTATCACACTGTGTTCGTTTGATGGTCTCTTGCCCTAAAAAATAACCAATGAGTTTGACACTTTGTTCGTGCAGTTCTTCCCCTACAATTCCTCGTATATCATACTCTCTGAAAATGGATTGATTAATCACGTTAACCCCTTGCATAAATAATTGGTTGATTATACCCAGTATAATATGATAAAATAGTTACATGAAGTATCAAAACATAAAAATTCTTTTTGTCGAAGACGATGACATTGCTCGTGAAAATGCTGTTGAGTACTTACAAGAGAAGTTTCAAGAAGTTATAGAAGCCAAAGATGGGTTAGAAGCCTGGCAGTTGTATGTACAACATCAGCCCCAAATTATCATTACTGATATTATGATGCCCAAAATCAATGGCTTGGAACTCGTTGAGCGTATTCGAAAAAACGATAAAAAAACGCATATTATTATCACGTCAGCTTTTAGTACCAAAGAGTATTTACTGCGAGCCATAGAGTTACAGTTGGTTAAATTTTTAATTAAACCCATTACACAAGAACAACTCGATGAGGCACTGCAAATGTGTTGTTCTTTAAGCCGTGCCTCTTTGTGCAATATTATTGATTTGGGGCATGAATGCTATTTTGATGAGTACAATAAAACCGTTGTGTATCAAAAAGAGGTCTTTCAACTTCGTACCAAAGAGAGTTTACTCTTGGAGTTATTGTTAAAAAACACAAAGCGATATGTCACTTATGAAGAGATTGAACATGTGGTTTGGCAAAACAGTTCCATGAGTAAAGATGCCTTAAAAACTGTTATTCGAGATTTAAAAAACAAATTGCCACAAGGGATACTGAAAAATCTTTCAGGAACGGGGTATAAAATTGATGTTTGATGTAAATACCGTTGTCATTTACGGGTTTACGTTTGGTATTGTTGCCATGACCATTTTTTATACGCTCATACGAGGACTTTATTCCAAAGAGTTTATCTATTTAACGTATGCCTTGATGCAACTGTTTTCACTGCTGTTTATTCTCTCATACAGTCAACTTTTTTTCAGCAATGATTTTTTACAAGAGTTAAGTTTGACCTTTGCCACCTTGTTTGCTTTTGCCTTTGCAGTGGGCTTTTATCAAGGCAATTTTTTCCCTAAAATTAAGAGTCAAAAAGAGCTTTTAGGCTATACGTTTATTTTTATTTTAATTGTACTAACGGCATTTTATCACTATTTGCTTTTTGAATATTTGCCCTATACCGTCATCTATTTTATTTTGTTCGTTTCCGTGGCATTTAATTATCAAGAGGGAATAAAGCCGACATTTATTTATGTGATTGGTTGGTCGTTGTTGTGTCTGTTTTTGTATTTTACCGATTTTAAAGAGCTCTATATGCAACAAGGCTATATTGATATTGTTTTATTGGCATTTTGTATTGAAGCGATTTTATTTACGTTAAGTGTGGCATACAAATACAATGAACTGCACAATGAAAACAAAGATTATCAGCAACAACTTTTACACCAAAGTCGATTGGTACAAACAGGACAAATGATTGCGAATATTACGCATCAATATAGGCAACCTTTAAATAACTTATCCTACATTTTAATGAATTTAAGTCATGCTTTTAAACACCATAAACTCACTTTAGAATATTTTGATAAAAAACTTGAACAAGCCCATTCTCAGCTCTCTTTTATGTCAAAAACGATTGACGATTTTAAAGAGTTTTATACCCCGTGTAAAGAGAAAAAAGATTTTCTGGTTCAAGACGCTATTGCTAAAGCCATCACCATTATTCAAGCAGAGTTAAAAGAGAAAAATATTACGCTTTATTTTGATGCAACCAATGAACACATTACGATTTATGGGATTGAAAATGAGTTATCCCAAGTGATATTAACTTTGCTAAGCAACGCCAAAGATGCGTTAATTCATCATCAAAATCCTCACATTGATATTCATTTAAGTTCAAACAGTTCCGAAGTGATGGTCTGTATTGAAGATAATGGAAGCGGGATAAAGTCCATCGATAAAATTTTTACCCCCTACTATACCACCAAAAATGAGGGATTTGGAATTGGTTTAGCCATGGCAAAAACGATTGTAGAGCAAAGTTTCAAAGGACGAATTGAAGGGATTAATACAAAAAAGGGGGCGAAATTTACCCTCTTTTTTGAAAAATCTATTTAAGCAACGAATCTTTAGGATAGATAAAAGCCACCGATTTGGTTGTGGTGACAACCAAAGGATCTTCTTGAGCAAAAAGGGTTACTTCTAAAGAGAGTGGAGTGTTTTTTTCATTGGAAAAATGCAACACTTTATTGCTTTGAATGGTGATAACTTTTTTTACTCTTTGATTGGGTTCTAAAGTAAAAGGAGTAAACTTAATGAGTTCAAAATCCTTATGGTTAACCTTCATATCATAGGTATATGCTTGGCTTTGAGTATTTTGAATGGTAAAAATATAATTGTTTTTAACTCGTTTTTCTTCATTGATTTTATACAAACTGGTGGTTTTATTGATATTAACCAACACATACTCTTTGCTGTTGGCAAAAACAAACAGCAAGACCACACACGCAAGTATGGAAGCAAAATACATAAGATTTTTAGGGGATAAATGGTTGGTTTTTTGTTTGAGTAAAACGCTGTTAGTGCTTCCCCATTGAATTAAACTTTTTTTGTTCAGTTTTCCCATAACGCTCGTACACGCATCGACACACTCTAAACAATTGATACACTCTACTTGTAACCCTTTTTTAATATCAATATGTGTTGGACACACTTTAACACATAAATCACATAAAGTACACTCATCGTTTGCATTAAGCTCTTTGGCAGAAAAAATCATTTTTTGCCCGTCTTGATAAATAGTACCTCCTCGTGTGGTGTCATAAACCACTTGTGTGGTATTGTCATCATACAGTACGGATTGTACTCGTGAATAAGGACAAAAATAGGTACAAAAATCCTCTTTGGTTAATACAACCGTATAAAATAAAAAAACGGTTGTTCCTAAAATAAATAAAATCATAAAAATATGTTCTTCGGGGTTTTGTATATACGTAAAGAAATCTTCAGGTGGAACAAAATACCACATAAAATTTGTAGATATCACCAATGCCAATATAAGAAAAACCAAGGTGGCACCTATTTTTTTGAGTTGATTGCTGTATTTGGAGTAATCAATTTGCTGTTGTTTGTTATTGATTTTTCGCAATCCAAAGAGTTTGCTTTCGATTAAATCACGAAACCAAACTCGAAAAATGGTTTGAGGGCATGCCCATCCACACCAAATTCTTCCTCCTATGGTGGTAATAACAAAAATACCTATGAACAAAATCATCAGTAAAAATGGCATGAGATACAACTCTTGCATGGCAAAGGCAAAACCTAAAAAGTGAAACTGCATCTTATCGAATGATAGAAGCAACATATGGTTACCATTAATGGTAACAAACGGCAAGGTCAATGTGAAAATGGTTATGACAATATACGTCAAAACTCTTTTGTGTTGATATGACATAAAAATGACTCCTTTGGATTTTTATGAAAGCAGTCTATAAAAGAAAAGTGGTAAAAAAGTGGTTTGGGGTTTTTGTTTATGGTTTTTTGTTTTGGGTCTTTTTCTCTAGGTTTAAAAGAAATCTTTTCTTCTCTGTTCCACTGCTGTACCCGCCTAATTCTCCATTTTCTTGAATAACTCGATGACAAGGTACGAGTATTTCAATCATATTTTGAGCATTGGCATTGGCAACGGCACGATATGCTTTGGGATTGTTGATTCTTTTGGCTTCTTCTTTATAGGAGATGGTTTTCCCATAGCCAATACCCAAAAGCACTTTCCAACACTGAATTTGAAAAGAGGTGCCTAAGAGTTGTAAGGGCAGAGTAAAACACTCCCTTTTGCCTTGAAAATACTCATCAAGCTCTTTTTGCAGTTGAATAAAATAGTCATTGCTGTTGGGAATAATTTGGGCATTGAATCTCTCTTTTAAGTTTTTAAGTTGAGCATCAATATGAAATTTATCGTAAAAACTGAGCAAACAAATCCCTTTGGCACTGCTTGCTGCAAACATATCTCCTAAAGGGGTATGAACAATCGTGGTATGAATAAGGGCTTGAGTGATGTTTTTATAAGCTCTCATTACTCATCACTGTAAACGCAAACATTATACTCTTCAACCAAGCCATTAGGGTCAACACAATGTGTTTGAAAAAAATCAACAATATACGGTTTGGCACAATGCAGTTCAAACGCTTCTTTATCTTTCCATATTTCATTAAAAACGATAGGGAAAGATGAACCTTGAGCATTGGGATGTGAAATATGTTGAGTCACAATATATTGAATACAACCCTCTTCTCGTGTGGTTTTGGGTTCAAGGGCTTGTAAGGTTGATACCAACTCTTCGATTTTTCCTTCTTTGGGTTTAAAACTGGCAATGCAGTAAAGTTTCTTCGACACGATTTTGTTCCTCTTCATATAAAATAAACCATTATTTTAGTAAAATACTCTTATGAAAAAATTAATACTGCTTCTTTTTTTGACGTTTCCATTATTGTCATTAGAGTTAATCTCTCCCATAGAAGATGACTTAAATGTGGACTTAAATAAAGCCCTGTTAGGTAAAAAACTTTTTATGGAAGCACAACTCAGCCATGATAACACTGTTTCCTGTGCTTCGTGTCACCATTTGGATAAAGGAGGGGACGATAATCGGCAATTCTCTGTTGGTGTGAATAATGCAATAGGAAACATTAACTCTCCGACAGTATTTAATTCCAAATACAATTTTGTGCAATTTTGGGATGGACGAGCCAAAGATTTAGAAGAACAAGTATTGGTTCCTTTGCATAATCCGGATGAAATGAACTCCAACATTCATGAAGTTGTTTCAAAACTGAAAAAAAGTGAAGAGTACAGAGCTTTATTTAAAAAAGTCTACAACGATACCATTAAAGAAGAGTATGTTATTGATGCCATTGTCGAGTTTGAAAAAGCATTAATTACGCCCAATTCAAAATTTGACCGCTATTTAAAAGGAGAGGTTAATATCTTATCTCATATTGAAAAAGAGGGATTTGAGCTCTTTAAATCGTACGGATGTATCTCTTGTCATAATGGAGTGAATGTGGGTGGAAATCTTTTTCAACGCGTTGGAATTGTCAAACAAATGAGCTATGAAAATAAATATTTAGGACGTTATAATGTGACTAAAAATGAAGAGGATAAATATTTTTATAAAGTTCCAACCCTACGAAACATTGAGTTAACTGCACCTTATTTGCATAATGGAGAGATAAAAACATTACGGGAAGCTGTGACGTTTATGATGGAGTATCAAATAGGAGTTAAACCCAATAATGCAGATGTCAGTTACATAATGGCATTTTTACGTACGTTAACAGGAAATAAACCTAAAATAATGGAGATTGATTGAAACGTTCAATTTTAGTCTCTTTTTTCTTTTTATTTATTATTGGAATGCTAATTTATAACACCAATAATGCCAATAAAAAGATAGAAGATTTTTTTACTTTACATAAACGCGTATCCAATATTATTAATCTTAATAAAAATTTTGATATTTTTATGTCTTCAAGTAAAAATTACAATAACTATGACACCATTCAAAATGATATTCATTTGATTGAAACCAACATTGATTTGATTATTTCAAACCCACTATTTCAAACCTTAAAGCATCAATTGCTCAAAGAGAGTTTTGCTTCAATTCATACTCAAATCAATCAAAAAATTGATTTTATGAACAAAATCATATCTCGAAGTGCCATTTTAAATAATTCATATCGATATGTGCAAAAACTCTCTCAAGAGATTCACCGCAGCGATATAATTGGAATTTACAGTCATCTTTTGGAGTTAGATTTAAATCCTGAATTGGACATTGAAACATTAAGTGCCAATATTGAACGTATTAAACCTCGCACAACGTCAGAAGAGTTATTTATTGTGCATGCTCGTATTGTGTTAGAGTATCATAAGGCGTTTCACAGCATTAAAGAAGCATCGCAAAACTTATTGCTGAATGAAAAACTCAATAATTTTGAAAATAATTTCACACAATATTCTGTACAAATTATGGATGAACTCAAAAATATCATTTGGTTTTTAATGATTGCACTGTTTTGTGCCTTATTGACTTTTTTATATTATTTGCACCAAATGACGATTAAACAAATGGAACTCAATCGCTTTAAAAAAGCAGTTCAAAGCAGTGATAATATTGTTGTTATTACCGATAAAAATCATTATATTACCTATGTGAATCAAGAGTTTGAACGTGTTACAGGTTACAAGGCACTTGAAGTTTTAGGCAAAAAGCCTTCTTTGTTAAAATCCAATATGCAATCAAAAGAGTTTTATGAAGACCTAAAACAGACCATTCATGAAGGTAAGAAATGGCAAGGAGAGTTTATTAATCGCAACAAATATGGGAATTTAACCTATGAAAGAGCTTCTATTACACCGATTCTAAATGAAAAAGGCGAAATTGAAGAGTTTTTGGCGATTAAATTGGATATTACCAAAGAGAAAGAGACACTAAAACTTTTGAAAGAAAAAGACCATATTTTATCGCAACAAGCCAAAATGGTCGCCATGAGAGAGATGTTAGAGAGTATTGCCCATCAATGGCGACAGCCTCTTTCTACCATTTCAACGGCTGCAAGTGGCATTAAATTGGAAAAAGAGTTTAATAACCTTGATGATGAAAAGTTTAATGAACTCATGGATGTCATTGTTCAAAATACATTGAATTTATCTGCCACTTTGGATAACTTTAAAAACTATTTTAATACCAAAAATGAAAAAACCGTGTTTGAATTGGAAAAAACCGTTAAAAAAGTATTGGATTTAGTTGGGTATCGACTCAATGATGAGAAAATTGAGGTGATTGTCAATCTTCAAGATATGAAATTAGAGGGCTTGGAAAATGAGCTTATGCAATCGTTGGTGAATATTATTAACAATTCTCAAGAAGCCTTTAGAAAGAGCAGTTTAGACAAACGCTATATTTTTATTGAGAGTTTTAGTAAAAATGAGAGCATGATAATTTCTATTAAGGACAATGCCAATGGCATACCACAAGAGATTTTAGAACATGTCTTTGAGCCTTATTTTACTACAAAACATCAAAGCAGTGGTACGGGAATTGGTTTATATATGGCACATGAGATCATCGCCAAACATTTTAATGGAACTATCATGATGCAAAATTGTGAATTTACTTATGAAAGAATCACATACAAAGGAGCGCAGACAATTATTACATTGCCTGCAAAAAGCAAAAACTAACGCGTAAGAATCAGTTTCTAACGAATTTGTCCATTGCCTAAAATTTTAAATTTATAGGTGGTTAAATCGTTGATTCCCATTGGTCCTCTGGCATGCAGTTTATTGGTTGAAATGCCCACTTCTGCTCCTAAACCAAAAGCACCTCCATCGGTAAATCGTGTACTGGCATTGGCATACACACAAGCAGCATCGACGTTATTTAAAAAATAGTTTACCGTAGAGTAGTTTTCACTGATAATGGCTTCAGAGTGTCCTGACCCATGCTTGGCAATATGTGCAACGGCTTCTTTCACGTCATTGACCATTTTAATGTTTAAAATATTGGCCAAATATTCTGTGTCATAATCTTCATGTGTTGCACACTCTATGTCAATTATTTTTCGTGTATCTTCACACCCTTTGAGTCGTGTATTGTGTTCAATAAAGGCTTCATGTAAAGCTGGTAGCATCAATGCCGCAACGTCTTTATGCACAAGCAGAGTTTCCATGGCATTGCAAACACCTGGTCGTTGGCATTTGGCATTGATAGCAATATTGATTGCCATTTTGGCATCGGCATTTTTATCAATATAGGTATGGCATAAACCTTTATCGTGTTTAACCACTGGTACAGAAGAGTTTTCGCAAATGTATCGAATGAGTTCTTCTCCTCCTCTTGGGATAATTAAATCCACCAGTTTATCTTGTTTGATTAAATGTGCCACACTCTCTCTGTTTGAAAAAGGCAATAAAGCAATCGCTTGTTCTGGAAGCTTATTTTTGGCTAAAACATTGCGTAAGACATTGGCAATGGCTTTATTAGAGTGTTCCGCTTCTTTCCCACCTTTTAAAACGCAGACATTTCCACTTTTAAAACATAAAGCAGCCGTATCGCTGGTTACGTTTGGTCGGCTTTCATAAATGATACCAATGACACCAATAGGGATGGATATTTTTTGAATATTCAAGCCATTTTGAGTTACCCAACCCTCTAAGGTTCGCCCAACTGGGTCTTTTAAGCTTGCTATTTCTCGAATGGCTTGTGCCATTGAAGCTACTCTCTCTCCTGTTAAAAGAAGTCGGTCCATTAAGGATTCGCTTAGACCACTCTCTTTACCTGCTTGCATATCTTTATCATTTTGTGTAATGATATAATCGCAGTGTTCCATTAAGGATTCTGCCATTTCAAGTAAAACTTGATCTTTTTTTTCGCCACTTAGTGTAGCAATTTCTCTGCTTATTTTCTTTGATTCTTCTAAGAATTGTTGCATAATATTTTCCTGTATATGAATAGTTTGGATATTTTTTCTATTTTATCCAAAGTTTTTATGTTTTAAAATAAAGTAAAAAGGGGAAGGGAAGTAAAAGAAAGAAGATATAAAAAGACTCTATAAAGAGCCCTTTTATTATGCAAGTGAATTTAATTTTTCTGCTAATGCTTGTTTAGAGCTTGCACCAATCATAGTATCCACTACTTCACCGTCTTTCATGAAAATAATCGTTGGAATTGATCGAACGCCATATTTTACTGCCAAATCTTGTTCTTCATCGGTATTGACTTTACAAATATTGGCTTTCCCTTCAAAGTCTGCTGCTAATTCGTCGATAACTGGAGCTAACATTCGACAAGGTCCGCACCACGGAGCCCAAAAATCTACAAGTGATAACCCACTTTTAACCGTTGCATCAAAATTAGTAGAATTTAATTCAATATATTTTCCCATTGTATTTCCTTTGTTGTGTTTAATTGCTTGTAATAATATCTCATAAGAATACTTTTGTCAAGTATGTGTATTAGTCCATAACATTTGGCACTGAGGATTATTTTCAATAAGATATTGTACAGGAGTTTTCATTAGTAAACTATGATGTGGTATTTTAGTATTATAATCGATAAGCCAATTTGCCATTTCTTT
>Ga0265293_10000267_pt1 | contig 128974 bp, 98 predicted proteins | sample Munlanlewell138R_FD_192505 | JGI IMG/M metagenome (GOLD analysis project Ga0265293, IMG submission 192505) | Leachate microbial communities from a municipal landfill in Southern Ontario, Canada - Leachate well 138R | ecosystem: Engineered > Solid waste > Landfill > Unclassified | place...
AATGAGCAAAGAGTATTTTTCTGTGGTGTGGCGAGGTTTTCGAGCAGTGGCGGGGCTGGCTTCCTTATTGGGGGTTTTGTTCAAAAAATGTTCGAACTTCGTCCAAAAAACACCGCTCAGCAGGATCGGCGCCCCTCGCTTTCGATACGTTCGGGGTCGGCCACTCGCTGGAAATCCTGCCTCTTCGTCGGATTGCCTGACTTCGCTCCTTTCGAATCCTGCTAAGCGGAGAGAGCAGGATTCGAACCTGCGGTACCCGCAAGGGCACAACCGCTTTCGAGGCGGCCGCTTTCGTCCACTCAGCCATCTCTCCGAGTAAAGATTATGTAGTATTGTACTGTATGGAAGAAAACCTGCCAAATGATTAATAACCGTTAAAATAAGCAGAATAAGCAAAAATCACCCCTTCTAAAAGCAAAATACTTTTTTCTTTAAAATAATAAAAATCTTCGCAAATTTTAACAAAAGTAACAAGTTCTGCATTCCGTCGCACTATTAAAGAAGAAGAAAGAAGGGTTCTAAAATAAGGGCACAAAAGAAGATATAGTTTTTATTTCCTCTCAATATTCATTGACAGATTCCTTAAACAACGTACACTATGATTTGATATTCAACTCAAAAAAAAAGGAGAATCTCATGGCTCTAACAAAAAAATTTCATGGCGTGTATGCAGCCCTTCTTACACCATTTGAAGAGAATGGAAAGGTTGCACTGAACCTTATAGAGCCTCTTCTCCAATTTCTTATCAAAAAAGGAATTCATGGGCTTTATGTATGCGGAGGAAGCGGTGAAGGACCTCTTATGGACCTTGAAGAACGAAAAGAGGTAATGAAAAAGGTACAAGAGGTTGCAGAAAACAAGCTCTCTCTTATTGCCCATGTAGGAGTTGCAACCAATACCCGCAACGCGACATTGCTTGCAGAGTATGCGGAAAAAATAGGATATGATGGAGTTTCTTCGGTGGCGCCCACTTACTATAACTATGCATTCAGGGAAATCCACTCCTACTATGCCACAATAGCTTCTGCAAGTTCTCTTCCCTTTTTTGTCTACTATATTCCCTTAACCACTGGCGTGAAATTTGTGCAAGAACAGTTCTCTACCCTTGGAGAGATTAAAAATATCCAAGGAATTAAATATACTGATCCGAATATGTATATCCTTCAGAATATTCTTCTTCTTATGAAAGGAAGATGGATCGCTTTTTCTGGGCCTGACGAGATGTTTCTTCCTGCTCTTACTATGGGAGTATCAGGATCAATCGGAACAACCCAAAATATACTCCCAGAGATATTTTTAGATATTTACAATGCCTTCAAAAAGGGAGATGTGCCGACTGCAATGGCTCTGCAACAACGGATAACAGAGGCAGTATCACTTCTTCAGAGTTATGGAGGACTGGCTTCTTGGAAAGCCGCGGGCTCCTTCCGCGGAATCAATACGGGATTTGCTAGAGCGCCCCAGAGACCTTGCCTTTCAAAAGAAGAGAACTTATCCTTACAAAAAAGATGGAAAACACTCTTTCCCGACTATTCTGAGGTGATATAATGGTCATGGAAGAGAGAAAACTGTTTCGGCATATTGAATTTCTCTCCAATCTCTCGCCCAAGCCACGTATCTTTGGTACCCAACAAGAAACAGATGCGGCTACCTATATTGCTTCTCAGATGAAACAATGGTGCGACCAGGTATATATTGAACCATTCCCAGTTGAAACCCACCTCTTTTCCAATACCTTGCTTTCGTATGACAAAGAAAACTTTCCTACTCCTCCTTTTACCTTACTTTCGTATGCAAACGAAACTATTCAGCCTCTTCCCTTTGTCTTCTCTGAATATACCAAAGAAGAGAAGGAATCTTTTCCTTTTCTCTATCTTGAAAATCTCTCCACGGAAGCAATGCGTAAGAAAGAGATAGAAGGAAAGGCAGTGCTTCTCTATGAAGGACTCGGAAACGATTATCGCCGTTACCGCGCTTTTCTCGCAAAAAAACCCGGGGCACTTATCCTCTGTCACAATGCGCTCCCTGTCCCTTGGCCTATCTCTCTTGGAATGCCTTATTGTTGGAGACCACTCCCTATTCCTGCGGTCTCTATCCCCTATTTTGATGCGGAAAAACTTGCCTTACAACAACCTAAAAGCGTCCAAATTACTGTTCAGGGAGAGACCATACAAAGCGAAAGCCAAAATGTTGTCGGTATCATCAAAGGAAAAACAAAAGAATGCATTCTCCTTTCCGCACACCATGATTCTGTACAAGTAGGAGAAGGAAGCGATGATAATGCCTCTGGCGTGGCATCTGTTCTTGAGGCCGCCAGAATACTTTCTCAGGGGAAAAAACCTGAAAAAACTATTCTATTCCTCTCCTTCGGAGCAGAAGAAGTGCTCTCGTGGGGATCTTTTCACTTTGTGGCATCCCATCCTGAAATAGTTTCTCAAATCCGTACAGTGGTAAACTTTGACAGTATAGGATCGCCCTTTGGAAAACATGTGCTTCTTGTAACAGGGTCTCCTTCCTTAAAAAGATATGCGGCTTCGCATACAACACGGTTTCCTGCTTATTTTGAGGTTATGACCGATGTCTCGCCATTCAGCGACCACTATCCTTTTAATGTCATGGGAGTCCCTTCCCTTTGGTTTAGAAGGATAGATTCAGGAATCACCCATGGGAAATATCACTCTTGTCAGGATACTCTTCATCGGGTTTCTATTCCTATTGTACAAGAATCTGGTTCATGCGCAACGAAGATCATTCAGGAGCTTGCTTATAGCCGTACCATGCCTTTTTCCGAAAAGATGCCAGCTGATCTCTATGATAGAATTCTACGGTTACATAGCACACTTTGCAGAAATATTCTCTTCCGTCCCTCTACTGTTATAAAGGGAAAAAATGTATCCACAAGTAATCTCACTCGGAGAAGCGCTGGTTGAGATCATGAGGAAAGACCGGCATACATCCTTTACAATGCCGGGAAGTTTTGTCGGACCGTTTCCAAGCGGCGCACCGGCAATCTTTATTTCCGGAGTTGCCCGGCTCAGCAACAACGCTCTTTCCACCGGATTTATCGGAGTTACGGGAAACGATGACTTTTCGCATATTCTTATCCAGAGACTTACAGAAGACAGAGTAGATATTTCTCATATACGAAAATCTTCGCTTTTTACCGGAACCGCCTTTATACGATACCTTCCCGATGGATCGAGAAAATTTATCTTCCATCCTGGGGCCGCCGCGCGGATTGCTCCTTCTGATATACAAGAAGAATATTTTTCAAAGATTGCACTTCTTCATATTACAGGAAGTTCTCTCTTTCTCAGCAATTCCTCTTGTGCGGCATGTGAAAAAGCATTGGATATCGCCTTGCAAAAAAAGGCAATAATAAGTTTTGATCCCAATATACGGCCCGAGATGGCGCTCTTTTCTAAAAATATAGGCATAGTGAACCGATTTCTTGAAAAGAGCGATCTTCTCTTTGCCACAGAAGAAGAGATGGAGTTGTTAAGCAACAAGAAGAATGTTACAGAGGCCTGTAAAGATCTTCTTGCAAAAGGAGTTTCAACAGTGATCATCAAGAAGGGAAAAGAGGGATCTGAAATTATTACCGCCGCTCAATCATGGAAGATTCCCAGCCTTGCGGTAAAGGTTCAAGATCCAACAGGCGCCGGAGATACCTATGCCGCAGGGTTTGTCGCGGGATTTCTTCAGGGAAAACCTCTTCCGCAATGCGGGCTTCTTGCAAGTTATGGCGCATCGCTCAAATGCACCCGGCAAGGACCAATGAGCATTCCATCACTACAAGAAGTAGAAGTATATCTAAAGAAATAAGATGCCTTATAATTTGTTCTTAATCCATTCCACGCATTGAGCGTATCCAACGCCATCTTCTAATTCTTTACCCTCATACTCCGCGCAAAGTACTCCCTCATACCCTACTGCCGCCAATTCATCAAGCGCAATATCAAGGGGAATTTCTCCTCTGCCAAGCGCGGCTCCGCGGTATCCTTCTCTGCTTCCGAATCCATCTTTTAAATGGGTATGAAGCGTATAGGGAGCTATCGCATGGAAAATTTCAGGGAGTTTCTCAACAGGATACCCGAACCAACGATAATTCATCGTATCAAGATTTGCGCCCAACCGTTCTGAAGCAATCCTTGAAAAAAGGTCTAACTGATACAGATAATCATTGGTTACCACGCCATGGTTATCAAGGGCAAACTTCACGCCATACGGTTCTGTCGCCTTAAGAGCTGACTTCAGACCATCGGTAATAAGACGGTCGTAATCTTTCTTCTCCACTCCGGGCTTTTCCCATCCTCCGTCAATCCTAAGGAGTTCTGTCCCGAAAGCACGGGCGACTTTGGCGGCCTCTACTATCTTTACAATTTGAGCATTCCATTCTTCTTCTGTCGGTTGTAAAAAATCATTGCGCGCAGTAATCTGAGAAATTTCCACTCCAAACGTTTCAAGAAAACCAGAAACTTTTGAAATGTTCTTTGCGGTATCTTCTCCTTCCACAATAATATCAGAGGAAGAAAGTTCTACATATTTCACGCCCTGTTCATGGCAAAAGGCAAAAAACTTCTCCAACGTAAAACCGGGAAAGTTATAATGAATGACTCCTGGTCCCAGAAACATATTTTTCTCCTTGTACAGTAAAAAAATTATTTACATAAAAAACCGAACAATACGGCTTTTCTTCAGTTGAATAGAATCTATTGGGCATACCTCATAACAACAGAGGCAATTAATACATTTTTTTTTATCTATCTTCATTGTTTTTCCTGAGATCGCCTCCTTAGGACAGACCTGCACACATCGCATACATCGGATACATTTCGCAGTATCTACTTCAGGCACAATCGCAAAACACCGAGAAATCGCCCGCAACAACGGAGATAAAAGATGCCATTGCGCTATCTTGAAAAGAATCATTCCTGCAGGTCTCTTAAAATCAGAAACCGGCGCAATATCGTCACCTACAAGCTCTATATCGGGAAAACCAAACTTCTTTCCATATATCCTAAGAAATGGAATGTCGTTTACTTTAAAACCTGTTAAACGCGCACAGACCATATCTACCGCGACAGCGTCTCGACCAGCCACAAGAAAACCAAGGTGCCGAACAATGCCATGCGAAGGGCCTGGACCCTCCATTCCCTCTACAGCATCCACAATATGCAAGATTACTCTATCCTGCAATACCCGGTACAAAGCAACAAGAAGTTTGCTAAAACTCTCTGGATCAGGAAAAAGCGCGTGAAGAATGCTCTTTGAATAACCAGGAATCAAACCATAAAGATTTTTTATCGCACAGGTTAAGACTGTAAGACCATGTGTTTTTAGTTTTGCAACATTGATAACAGGATGTTCAAATGCCAAAGCGGTTACTGGAAAATCAGCTTTTCTTCTGCCCAGTTTTACCTCCATAATTTTGCTTTTTCCTTCTAATTTAAGTAATTGAGCACCGGTCTCTTGAGAAAGCTGAGAAAATCCGCACTCATTCCAATAGCCTTCCACTGGTCGTTTGGTAGAAGGAGGGCAATCGCCAAGAAAACAGGGTTTAGGAAGCATAGAAATAAGCGCAGAAAGTACCGAAGGATGCGTAGTAACTGCCGCGGAAGGAGCCCGGGCAGAAAGCATATTTGGCTTAATCAATACATTCGGCGGCAAATCATTCTCGCCGAGAAGCGATAAAAGCCGTTCTACCTGGACTTTCACTTCCTTCTCGTCATATCTATCGCAACGGACTACTGCAACGCGTGATGCCACCTATCCTCCATGGGTTCATATACAATATTATAGGAAATAGGGATACTCTACCATGCTCCCTGAAAAATAACAATTTACCAACGCTTCTTCCAATGATTGCCTTACAAAGAAAAAAACTACAGGGAAGAACCAGCCAAAAACCCGGTAGAAAAGGCAGATTGAAGATTGAAACCTCCTGTGGCGCCGTCTATATCAAGAATTTCTCCCGCAAAGAAAAGGCCGGGAACAATCCGTGATTCCATCTTTCTCGGATCCACTTCCCGCACATTGATACCACCTCTGGTAACAATGGCTTCACTGATTGGCCGTTTCGCCCGTATTGTAAAAGATAGTTGCTTAAATGCACGCATCAACCTTTCTTTTTCAGGAAGCGTAATCTTGCGAACCGATGCTTCTGGAAGAAATTCATGCATTCTGGCAAAATCATCTGCCATTGCAGAAGGAAGGAGATTTTTTAAAATACGAGAAACTGTACTCCCGCGAGAAGCCCGACATTCGCGATCAAGACGGGCAAGAAGTATTTCTTCGGAAAGTGCGGGTTTTAAATCTAAACGCACTTCTACACCTGTAGAACATTCGGAAGAATGGAAGAGCCGAGAGAGATGAAAAAGAATCGGTCCAGAAAGACCATAATCGGTAAATGTCATATCGCCGAATTCTTCTTTCCTCTCTTTTCCCGCCACTGTAAGACTCGCCTTTACATTCTCTAAAGAAAGACCCCACCATGCTTTTGGTATACCGTAATGGGTTTCAAGACCGCAAAGAACTGGTTCGGGAAGAATAACGCTGTGCCCGAAGTCGCGGGCAAATTGGTATCCGTCGCCAGTTGACCCTGTTACAGGATAACTCATTCCACCGGTTGCAAGCACCACTGAACGCGCCCAAAAGGTCTTTCCCTTTACTACAACCTCAAACCGTTCCTTTTCTGCAGTAAGAGAAGTAATCCGTTTATTAAACCATAATTGAACTCCCACGCGTTCCAATTCATTCCGAAGAAGTTGCACCACGCTCTCCGAAGAAAGGGTTGCTGGAAACATTCTCTTGCCGCGCTCTTCCCGCAAAGAAAGTCCTCTTTCTTCAAAAAAATGCAGAAGGTCTACATTAGAAAAGGCATAGAGCGCGCTTCGCAAGAAATCGCCATTATGGTAAAAGTCGGGAAACTCGGAAAAATCACGAGAGTTGGTAATATTACAGCGGCCGCTACCAGTCAGCAAAAGTTTTTGAAAAGGTTGATTCTTCCGTTCTACAAGAGAAACTCTCTTTCCGCGGCGCGCAGCCTCAATTGCCGCCATTGCTCCCGCTGGTCCTGCTCCCACTACTACTACATCATCCATATTCTGCCTCGTATGTATATATCCGCATTGCGGAATATTTAGAATCTATTATCAAAAAAAAAGATTTTTTTATCAATGCCGAAAATGGCGTATTTCTGTAATAACCATAGAAATTCCCAAAGTATCACATACTTTGATAACTTTTTTATCGTTCTGAGAACCTCCGGGATGAATTACTGCTGTTACTCCCGCATCCGCGGCAACTTCCACACTGTCTGGAAAAGGAAAGAATGCGTCGGATGCCATTACAAGAGGAGTTACCGAAGAAGCGGACTGATCATTCATCTTCATTACCGCAACCCGTGCGGCGTCGTACCGTGACATCTGTCCAGCTCCAATGCCTAATGTACGATTGGAAGTGCCAAGCACAATGGCATTGGATTTTACATAGGCGCATACAGTCCAAGAGAAAAGAAGCGCCTTCATCTCCTCTGCAGTAGGTTCTTTTTTCGTAACCACCGTAAGGGTATGAGAAAGAGAGGTATCCGGTGTCTGTAAAAGCATTCCGTTTCCAACACTCTTCATCTGCACTAAAGGTCTGGCGGCCGAAAGTTTCTTTATAATACGGAGATTCTCTTTTTTACGGAAGATATCAAGCGCTTCAGGAGAAAAAGAAGGAGCAATCACTACTTCGTAAAAACTTTCTATGATTTTTTCTGCGAGAAGAGCATCTACCTCGCGATTACATCCGATAATGCCTCCAAACGGGCTTAATGGATCGGTCATAAGCGCGGAAAGAAATGCCGCCAAACAGGTATCACCGATTGCAACTCCACAGGGGTTGCTGTGCTTAACAATGGCACAGGCAGGTTCTTTGAAACTTTCCGCGATCACGATTGCGGATTCCATATCAAAAAAATTATTGTAAGAAAGTTCTTTCCCCTGATACTGATGAAAATCTGCCTCTTCTTCCGCTATCTTATACCATGCGGCAGATTGATGGTGATTCTCGCCATATCTAAGGGTATCGTTTTTCTCAAGATACAAAGCAAGCCTCGCAGGAAAAAGATCTTTTGATTTTCTCTCAAAATACCGTCCAATAAGCCAGTCGTAATAGGATGTGGCTTGAAAAACTTTTCCCGCAAGCCGATACGAAGTCGTTTTAGATACTCCGCCATTGCTTTCAATCTCTTCTATGATTTCTCCGTATGATTCAGGACTTATCGCCACTACCACATTCTCCCAATTTTTTGCGGAAGCCCGTACCATAGAAGGACCGCCAATATCTATATTTTCAATAATCTCTTCCTCTGTCGCTCCCTCCCTCTTTACCACAGAAGCAAAAGGATAAAGGTTAACCACCACCATATCTATACCGCCTATTTCATGCTCTTCTATCTGTCGCACATGGTCGGGATTTTCGCGGCGATAAAGAATTCCTCCATATATCCGGGGATGCAATGTCTTCACCCTTCCATCCAGTATTTCGGGAAATCCGGTATATTCCGCAATATCTTTTACAGGAATACCCGCGGCGCGAAGTGTGCTTGCGGTTCCTCCTGTGGAAAGAATTTCCACATTATGTTGTACGAGAACTTTTGCAAAATCTACAATACCGGTTTTATCCGATACGCTAAGTACCGCGCGTTTAATGGTAATCATGCTCGCTCCTTCCCTGTGCATCGTGTTATTCAAAAGAGAAACAAAATCTAACAAATGGTATGGTACCTCTCGTCTTTCACTATAAAAATCGGACTATTCCGCATTCCAAAAATCAATACCTTCTCCGCCAAGTTCTTCAATAAAACGGGATTTTCTGAAACTAAACTTAGGCCATTCGGGGAGGTAATGGGTTAGGTAGAGTTGATCTTTGGCGCGGGTGGCTCCCACATAAAAAATTCGCCGCTCTTCTTCTAACTCCGCAGGGTCGCCGCAACTTTTTTCATGAGGAAAATGATTGGTACAAATCCCTATAATAAAAAGAACCTTCCATTCAAGTCCTTTTGCCTGATGAATGGTAGAAAGCACAATATGAGAAAGAGTGGTTGAAGACTCGCCGCGAAATTCTTCCTGAAGGCTTACCTGATTCAAAAATTCTTCAGTGGTGGGGAAGACCAATGCAACGGATTTAATCTCTTCAATATCTTCAAGACGAGAACGAGCATCCACAAAGATACGTTCCGCATATTCCCGATAGATCGCATCAAGAACAATATCCACCCCTGACGCCACATCATTATTCTTTTGCAACAATGCAAGAATCTCTACAATATTGTTCCATCCTCGGATCGCCAATGAAGAGAGCGAAAGCCCTTCTACCTCTTCGCACAACTTCTCTAAATTATGATGTTTGACGACCGATGCAAGAATTTTTTCTTCGGTAACTTTTCCGATTCCCTTCCCAAACTTTAAAATCCTTCTCCAGGCAACCTCTTCCGCAGGATTGGCGGCAGCCCGAAAAAAAGCGACCACATCTTTGATATGCGCCTGCTCAAAAAAGCGTAATCCTCCCCGTATTGTATAAGGAATCCGCAGTCCGCTCAAGGCTATCTCAAGTTCCGCCGCCTGATGACGCGACCGAAAAAGTATTCCTATCTCCTTTCCTTGAATACCGCTTTGTAAGAGTTCAGAAACTCTCTGACAGACAAAAAGACTCTCTTTCCGCTTATTTACGCAAGAAACAACAATCGGCCGCATTCCAGAAGACCGGATGCTTCTTAAAGATTTTGGAAATTGATATCGGTTATGGCTGATAATACGGTTGGCAAGATGAAGAATGTCAGGCGTGCTTCGGTAATTGGTTTCAAGATAAAAAACTTTTGCATGAGGATAAACCTTTGGAAAAGAAAGAATATTCTCCACTGTAGCGCCTCGAAAACTATAAATAGATTGGGCGTCATCTCCCACAACAAACAGGTTTCCATGAATCTTGGAAAGCCGGTAAAGAATCTGTGCCTGAATACGGTTGGTATCTTGATATTCATCTACAAGGATATACTTAAAACGTTGTGAGATCCGTTCTCCTATCTCAGGATCAATCAATAGTTTCAGCCAAAAATCAAGAAGATCGTCATAATCAACAACTCCTAAAGAATCTTTTTTTCTGCGGTATTCTTCCGCAACCCATTCAATGCCAGAGATTGATTCCGCAACCTTTGAAAAACGGTTTAACACCACAGAACGTATTGTTTCCGAGGTATTAATTGAAAAAGAAATAATAGAACGAACAATATTCACAGAAAGCTCTCTATTGGGAAAGGCCTCTCTGACAAATTGCTGTACAAGAGAACGAGAATCTTCAGAATCAAGAATAAGGTAGTTTGAAGGAAGGCCAAGACGATGACGATAGGTCCGTATCGCAAGATTCCCTACATGGTGAAATGTGCCTGCCATTAAACCTTCAGGCTCAAACCCAAGCACAGAACAGACCCGTTCCACCATCTGACGGCCGGCTCTATTCGTAAAGGTAAGAAGACAGATCTCCGAAGGAAGCACTCCTTTCCTAAGAAGTTGTACTGTCCGATATACAAGAACTCGGGTCTTTCCAGAACCAGCGCCGGCAAGAACCAAACAAGGTCCTTCGGACTCTAAAACCGCCTTTACCTGTTCTTCATTCAATACACGTTCAAGATCAAGAAGATTACATGGAGATTTCATGGGATTCATTAGACCTGGCTTATTGTCAGATAAAGAACTGCCATACGGACGGCAATTCCATTTGTTACCTGAGGAAGGATCATAGAATTCGGAAGATCCACAACCTCGCTCCGTATCTCAATGCCCCGGTTCATAGGACCTGGATGCATCAAAAGAAATGTTCCTGAAGGAATAGCGGCGCGCATGGCATTAAATCCGTACAAGTTTCGGTATTCACTGGCGGCAGGAAAAAAATGTTCCTGTTGCCGTTCTTTTTGAAGACGAAGAAGATAGACCACATCCACCTCTTTAACTGCCTTTTCAATAGAATATTCTACCTTTACTCCAAGGTTCTCAATTCCCATAGGAATAAGGGTAGGAGGTCCACATACTGTAACTTCCGCACCCATCTTGGTAAGACCCCAGATATTAGAACGCGCTACCCTGCTATGACGAACATCGCCAATCAGCGCCACACGCAGTCCTTCAATCTTCTGAAACCGCTCTCTCATTGTAAAAAGATCTAAAAGCGCTTGCGTGGGATGTTCGTGGCACCCGTCTCCTGCATTGATCACCGCAGAAGATACCGCCTGTTCTATAATATACGGAGCTCCGGAACCAGGATGGCGTACAATAAAACAGTCTACCTTCATTGCTTCAATGTTGCGTGCGGTATCTGCAATGGTCTCTCCCTTGGAAACACTTGAGGTACTTACTTCAAAACTAAGAACATCTGCAGAGAGACGTTTTGCGGCAAGTTCAAAGGAGGTTTTTGTTCTGGTACTCGGTTCAAAAAAAAGATTCACAACTGTTTTTCCACGAAGCGCAGGCACTTTTTTGATGGCGCGATGGCTTACTTCCTTAAATGAAGAGACTGTATCTAATACTTCAACAATTTCTTCTCGCGAAAGATGTTCTAAACAGATAAGACTCCGTTTCGTCCACTTCATTATCTACGCTCCACTACTACCACTCCATCCATTCCATCAATCTCCTTCACTCTAACTTCCACATACTGGTTTGATGCAACCACAGCCTTAATACCGACAAAATCAGGATGAATGGGAAGTTCGCGTCCCTGGCGATCTACAAGAACCAGAAGCCGCACCAGTCCAGGCCTTCCAAAATCAATCAGCTCGTCAAGCGCGGCCCGCACAGTCCTTCCAGTATAAAGCACATCATCCACTAAAAGAATGGTTCTTCCTTCAAGATCAAAGGAAATCTCTGTTCCTGAAACAACAGGGTTAGGACCAATCCTGCTAAAATCATCTCTATACAGGGTAATATCAAGAAATCCAAGAGGAACCTCGCGCATGCCGGCAATACGGATACTCTCCGCAATACGGTTCGCAATAATGGCTCCCCGTTTCTTGATACCCACCACCGCAAGATGAGATCCTGCTTCTTTTAAGCTTTCAACGGCAAGTTTCTCAATAAAGCCCGTCATTTCTTCTGCATCAAGAATCGTTCGTTCCATAAGGATATTGTAACGTAACCTCACGGAAAAAGAAAGAAGAATCAAAGAATATACGATCCCCGCAGTTCTATGATACAGTATTAAAGAATAAGATCTTACTTCCATTGGAAGATTGAAAAAAAGTATCGTTGTCATTATCAGGAGGGAGATTGCATGGTAGCAGTTACCGGAGGAGCGGGATTTATCGGAAGCGCGCTGGTATGGGCATTAAACAGAATCGGATGCAAAGATATTCTCGTGGTGGATTCTTTTCTTGAAGCCATGGCCTGGCAGAATCTTCCTTCTCTTGCATTTTCCGACCTTATGCCCGCGGATGAATTTCTTGCCCGTATCAATAACAGATCCCTGAACACTTCTCTTGAAGGAATCCTTCACATGGGAGCATGCAGTTCCACCACAGAACAGAATGCAGATTTTATGGTACGCAACAATTACCGATATACGCGCATCCTTGCGGAATGGGCTCTTGCCCATAAAAAACGGTTTGTGTATGCCTCCTCAGCCGCAACCTATGGATCAGCTGATACCTTCTCAGACGACCATGCTCTGCTACACTCTCTAAAACCTCTTAACCTTTATGCGTGGACAAAACATCTTTTTGATCTTTGGGCTCTCAACACCGGAGCTCTCCAGCATATTGCGGGATTGAAGTTTTTTAATGTTTTCGGTCCCAATGAATACCATAAGGGAGCCATGCGAAGCGTGGCGCTCAAAGCATTTGAAGAGATTCAAAAACATGGAAGTGTCTCCCTTTTCCAATCCTGCAAAGAGGGAATCCCCCACGGCGGACAGAAACGGGACTTTGTATATATCAAAGATATTGTTGCACAAACTCTTTTTCTCTATCAAAACCCTGAACATAATGGAATTTTTAATGCAGGAAGCGGAAAAGCTCATACATTCCAGCAACTTGTTGAAGCAATCTTTTCTTCTCTAAACAAACCACCCTGCATCAATTATGTTCCCATGCCAGAAGCCTTGCATAATGCCTACCAATACTATACACAGGCAGATATGAGAAAACTTATATCCACAGGGTATCCTAATACTACCACCTCGCTTGAGGAGAATATTGCCGATTATGTGCTCCATTATCTTCTTCCCGGAACAACCCGGTATCTTTCGCCTTAACTATGCTTTTTCCTGAATCTCTTCAGAAAGTGCCCTATAGAAAAAAATAAATAGGTGATAGAATGAAGATTATTGTCTGTCCTGACTCCTTCAAAGGAGCTGTTTCTTCGTTAGAAGCAGGAAAAGCCATCAAACAGGGATTGCGCCGCCTTCTTCCCGATGCTCGTATTATCGTGATACCAGTGGCTGATGGCGGTGAAGGAACTGTAGAAGCGCTTCTTTTCCGATATAAAGGGAAAAAACGATATATCAATGTTTTAGGTCCCCTTAAAAAACCAGTACGTGCCTGGTATGCAATAGCGGGAAAGACCGCAATGATTGAAATGGCTGTCGCAAGCGGACTGCCCCTTCTTTCTCAAAAAGAGAGAAACCCTCTTCGCACTTCAACCTTTGGTACAGGTATGCTTATTCGCGATGCCATACAACAAGGAGCAAACAATATCCTTATCGGAGTGGGAGGAAGCGCTACTGTAGATGGTGGCATGGGAATGGCGGAAGCTCTTGGAGTAAAATTTTTGAATATCCGCGGAGAGATTATTCAAGGATGCGGCGGAACTCTGAAAGATATTGCGGATATTGATGATTCTTCTCTTTTATCTTCTTTAAAAAAGGTTCGGATTACAGTATTAAGCGATGTAAAAAACCCGCTTACCGGCCCTAACGGAGCCGCGGCTATATTTGGACCACAGAAAGGCGCCACTCCTGAAATGGTAGAAAGACTTGATACCGGACTTCTTCATTTTTCAAAAGTTGTCGCACGGATACGAAAGATAAATATCGCCGCTCTTCCGGGATCAGGCGCCGCAGGAGGAGTCGCGGCAGGACTTATGGCATTCTGCGATGCCCGTATCACAGATGGTGCGGAATTTATCCTAAAAGAAATAGGATTTTCAACCCTTTTACAAGATGCCTCTCTTGTTATTACAGGAGAAGGACGTATAGACAGCCAGACCTCCTTCGGGAAAATAGCGCTCGCAGTAGCAAAACATGCAAAAAAAGCAGAAGTTCCTGTGATTGCGTTCTGTGGAGAAAAACGCGGCAGTATGACTTCCCTTCATCGTAACGGTCTCTCCGCAGTTATATCTATTCTTCCCGGGCCTCTTACTCTCTCAGATGCCATGAAACATACCTCTCTATACCTGCGTGAAACCGCAGAAACACTAGGAAGAATCCTAAAGATTCAATGGAAGACCTTCTAAATACTCTATCTCTTCTTCCCCGCTGGAAAACTCTCCTTGAAAAGGTAGTGCGTAATGAACCGCTCTTTGTTATAGGAGGCAATGAAGGATTCTGGGCGATGATAAGCGCCAGCCTCCAAAAACATAGCAAGAAAAAGGTTATTGTTGTCTGTTCTGGTCCTGAACAGGCAGACAATTTCTATTCCACCGCAACAACCTTTTTTCCAGAAACAGAGTATTTTCCAGAACGAGAAACACACCTTCCATTCGGAGATACCATTGAAACAAAAGAAATTCTACGGGCTCGGGTTCTTGCAGATACAGAGAGCGACAACCGTCTTATTATTACCCATGCAACAGCCTTTTTCTTGCGCCTTCCTTCTCCGGAAAAGTTTTCTATATCGCTTACTCCGCTTACTGTCAACACTCCCTTTCCTAGAGATACCCTTATTCAAAAACTCCTTGCATCCGGATATGAAGAGACCGACGTGGTCAACGCCAAAGGAGAATTTGCCCGAAGAGGAGGAATCATAGATTTTCATCCTTTTGCAGAAGAAACTCCGATACGGATTGAATTTCTTAGTAACCGTATTGTATCAATAAGAACTTTTGACCCCGCAACACAAAGATCCCTATCCAGACTCTCTTCCTATCGCCTTGCTCCTCTTAGTGAAGACCTTGCGTCAAATAAAAAAGAGTCTCTTCTTACCGACTATATAAAAAACTCTCTTCTTCTTTTCTGTAATCCTGATCTTTTTTCCACTGCTATCAGTAGAACACAATCCCTTGCCACACCCTTTTTTAAACAGGATTTTCTTTCAGAAGAAGAGATTCTATCCCTACAAAGCCGCGCAATTTCCTTTTCTTCCGCGCCAAGCGCACATTTTCATACAAACCTTCTCTTTTTTCCCGCAGAAACTCCAACCCGGTTTGGCTTTATTAAAGAACATTTTATCTGGGATCAATTTCCTAAAGAAAAGGTATATCTCTTTGAAGATACTGGAAGAGCCGACGACATAAAAAAAATTCTACAAGATCATTCTATCAATAAAAAATCTATCTTCTTCAAAAAAGGGTATATCTCCCATTCTTTTACAATTCCGGAAGCCAATATCACCGTACTTTCCGACACAACCTTCTTTGGACATTCTGGAAAAAAATCTACTCGCTTCTTCTCGGAAAGTATTCCTGTATCAGATCAGACAGAGTTAAAACCTGGCGATTACTTAGTCCATTTTGAGGAAGGAATCGGAAAATTTCGCGGCTTTGAAAAGGTAAAAGGATTTGAAGAAGAACTTCTTGTTATGGAATTTGCAGAAAAATCTCAACTTAAGGTTCCTGTCAGTCAAATCTCCTTTATCCATAAGTATATCGGAAACATCCCTCATCCCAAACTCAGTAAAATAGGAAGCAAAACCTGGAAAAGAACACGAGACACAGTTCGCGAAGAGATCAAAAACCTTGCTTTAGAACTTTCCAAACTCTACATAGAACGGAAACAAAGAAAGGGAATTGCCGCGGCGCCAGATGACGAAATGCAAAAAATGGTAGAGGATCTCTTCCCGTTTGAAGAAACAGAAGGTCAAATTCTTGCCATGAAGGAGATAAAACAGGACCTTGAAAGCGACAGAATTATGGACAGGCTTCTTTGCGGTGATTCTGGATATGGCAAAACAGAACTTGCGCTCAGAGCCGCATTTAAGGTTATCTGTAGCGGAAGGCAGGTTGCCCTTCTCTGTCCAACCACGGTGCTTGCCCAACAACATTACCACACCTTCAAAGAACGTTTTGCTTCATTTCCTGTACAGGTTGAAATGCTTTCAAGGATTTCTTCGCCCGCAAAAAACCGCAAAGTACGGAAAGGTCTAAGTCAGGGCACGGTAGATATGGTTATAGGAACCCATGCTATTCTATCAAAACAGAGTTCGTTTCAGAATCTTGGACTTTTGATTATTGATGAAGAACAACGGTTCGGCGTTCTTCAGAAAGAACGGCTTGCACGTCGGTTTCCCGCGATAGAACTTCTTATCCTCAGTGCAACACCCATTCCGCGTACACTCCATTTCGCGCTCTCCGGAGTAAGAGATTTAAGCCTTCTTGAAACAGCTCCTCCGGGAAGGCTTTCTGTCTTTACTCTCGTTGCTCCCTACGATACTACTCTGATCACAAGAGCAATAGAAAAAGAATTAGAACGAAAAGGACAGGTCTTTTTTCTTCATAACAGAATCCACGATATAGAGAAGGTCGCACATACAATCCAAAAATTCTTTCCTTCCGCATCTGTCGGAATCGCGCATGGAAAAGTAAGGGAACAAACCCTTGCGGCAACCATGGAATCGTTCCGAAAAGGAAAAATTGATATTCTTGTTGCTACCAGTATCGTGGAAAACGGGCTTGACATCCCGAATGCCAATACGCTTATTGTAAATAATGCGCATCTATTCGGACTCTCAGATCTCTATCAACTCCGAGGAAGAGTAGGAAGATATAAGGTTCGCGCCTACGCATACTTTTTAATTCCTCCACATGGGATTTTTACTAACGAAGCAAAAGAACGTCTGAAGACATTAAAGGAACTTGTCCGTCCAGGAAGCGGATTCAAGGTAGCGATGGCAGACCTCCATATCAGAGGCGCGGGAGATATTCTTGGAAAACGTCAACATGGTTTTATCAATCAAGTAGGGTTTCATCTCTACTGTCAATTCTGGCAGGAGGTCTCTGCGACCTTCTCGGGAAAAACAGTCCTTCCCGCCAAAGAAGAGCCTCGTTTGAAAGGAATCATTGACCCGAATTGGCTTCCCAGTCCAGGCCTTCGGCTTACCCTATACCAAGAAATTTCTGATATTACAAGCTTATCACAGGCAAAAGAACTTATTAAAGAGATGGAAGACAGATTCGGAGAAGTGCCGCAAGAGGTAAAAAAAATGATCCTGACTCAATCCAATAAAGGCGGCTCCTCTTCTTCTCGCTCTTCTTGACAGAGATACCATTTGTTCATTACTATGATATGTTTCTTACTCTTGGAGGTCTCTATGAAAAAGAACGATCGTATTGAACATCCCGCTCCTGGTGATTATAAAGAAATCCTCTCTTTTCTCAGCAACAGTTATAACCATTCGTATCATTTTTTTCCTTTACGCTATCCAGCATTGTCAGCGCCAGATACCTTTGATTATGACAACACCTTTATTATCAGAAAAGAGAAGAAAATTGTCTCGCTTGTAAGAATCTTTCCGCAGACCGCGGTTCTCTCGGGCCGAACAGTTGAAATCGGAGGAATCGGTTCAGTCGCAACCCATCCTGATTTTCGGAAGAAAGGATATATGCAACAACTTATGACCCATTGCGTGCAAGAGATGCAAAAACGAAACTATGCCTTCTCAATCCTTGCGGGAGATCGTCAACGGTATAATTTCTGGGATTTTGAAACCTGCGGGAACGATATCAGAATCGCTATTACAAACCGTTCTATCGCAAAAGGAGCCATGCCAGCGCCATTATCGCTCCAACAGTATCATGGCAACAGAACCATCCTTCAAAAAATTGCGCGATGTCATGCTTCACAGCCTCTCTTTATTAAAAGGAACGCGCGCACATTCCGCGCGCATTTTGAAGAAACAATTCATACCAATCTATGGTATGCGGAAGAAAAGAAAGAATTCGCCTATATGGCAGGAATCGGCGAAAGAAGGGATATCACCATCGTTGAATTCGGCGGTTCTCCCTCTCTCTGGCCGAGAATGCTTTCAACCCTTATATCCCGTTACTCGCTTACCCTGCTTGCCTTGGTAATTCCTCCTATCCATCTTTTCATCAATGCCTTCCTTCCTTTCGCCTCTTCCTACTCTATTACAACTACAGGGATGATACGTATCCTTTCTTTAGAGGCAACAATGAACTTTTTATTAGGAGATACCCGTCCTAAAGAATGGAAATTTTCCATGTACACCGGATCTACATGCAAAAAGATCTCTTCTGATGACAAAACCCTCCATTGTTCGGCACGAGAATGGGCGCAAATTCTTTTCGGTCCCGTAAGCCCTATAGAACTTCCCGCTCCTCTTAAAGGACTCTTTCCTTCGGTCTTTTCATGGCCACTCATTGACCATATTTAATGGATATAACTATCGGGCCATGGCATATCTTCTTGTAGGACTCGCAATCCTTTTTTGGGCATCTTCACCAGCAGTGGGAAAAATCCTTCTTTCTACGCTTAACCCATTTCAACTTCTCTTTTATGCTCTTCTCTTCTGTCTGCTTTTTATGTTGGCAATCTTTTTTATACAGGGAAAACTCTCAGACCTTAAAGATATATCAAAAGAAAAAAGCGGAAAACGCCTACTTCTCGGTATAACAGGAACCCTTCTGTATGAGATTTTTTACTACGGCTCTCTCTCTCTTCTCCGTGCCCAGGAAACACTGATTATTAATTATCTCTGGCCGATCTTTGTCGTAATCTTCGCCAGAATAGTTCTCGGAGAAAAGTTTTCGCCTTTTGACGGAATCAGCTTTACTTTAGCATTTATAGGGCTCTTTCTCTCTATTACACAGGGAAGAAGAGGAGAGTTTTCTCCTGGGAGTATCTGGGGAGTCCTTCTCGCGCTCGGCGCAGCAATTTCATACGGAATCTTTTCAATACTCAGCAAAAAGTTTCATAGAGACAATGCTGTGGATATCTTCTATTCTTTTCTGTTCGCGTGGTGTATCGTCGCAGTATACTTAGGAATAACCGAAGGATTTTCTCCTCTTTCCGCACAGGAAGTAACTCTTCTTCTCTTTGTAGGAATAACCAATTACGCTCTTGCCTACTTCTGCTGGATACAGGCAATAAAAAGGGGAAAAACCGCAATCATCTCGCTTCTTATATACCTTACACCCTTTGTTGCGATTATTTATATCAGAATCTTTCTTAAGGAGATCATCTCACTGTGGTCACTCCTCGGGCTTTCGCTCATAGTTTTCGGTATTATCCTAAAAATCGTAGGAGAAAACAGAATCCGTACAAACAACCTCAACGCGCGGTCCAGCCTCCGTCAATAGGAATAATACTTCCGGTCATAAAAGGAAAGGCGTCCGAAGCAAGAGAAACTGCAAGCGCCCCTACTTCTTTTACATCGCCAAACCTTCCTGCGGGAATATTGGAAAGGAATGTTTCACGAATCGCGGGATCATTAAAAATGACCGCATTAATCTCTGTTTCAAACGGCCCCGGACAAATACAGTTGGCGGTAATACCAAAGTTGGCAAGTTCTAAAGCAAGGGTCTTTGTAATCTGTATCACGGCGCCTTTACTTGCAGAATAGGCGGTGCGATCAGGAATTGAAACAAGAGAAAAAATAGATCCAAGGGTAATAATCCTTCCATATCTCTTCTTCTTCATATAGGGAACCACCGCTCTGCAAGAAAGCCATGTTCCTGTAAGGTTAGTATCAAGAACCTCCTTAAACGATTCTTCTGGAAAATCGTCTATGGGATGACGGATATTTATTCCCGCGCTCGTTACAAGAATATCAATGCTTCCAAACATTTCCATCGTATAAGAAGAGAGAGAAGCAACCTGCGCCGCGTCGCGCACATCGCATCCCGCTCCAACAACGCAGCCATTCGTAGAAGAAGCAAGCGACTCGGCAATACGCACTGTTTCCTGCTCTTTTCTTCCAGAAATAAGAACCATTGCTCCCGCGCACGCAAAAGATCTAGCAATCTCATATCCGAGCCCCTTGGTACCTCCGGTAACAAGCGCGGATTTTCCTTTTAGGGAAAAAGTTTCTTCTAAGTATCCCACCTTCTCCTCCTATGAAAAATAGGTTCACCTCTTTCTTTTTTTTCATTCTAAAATAGGGTCATACCAACAGAACAATGAATATACGTAAAAAAAAGCGCTCCGGTGAATCTTCGTAAAAGACAGAGAAGAACAAGGAGAAAAGCTTCTCTTATCCTAACCGAGGAACCTCAAGCCATTTTCCATTTTGCATAGCGGACTGATGTGCAATAATACCGGGAATGGTCCACTCTGTTGCACGCAAAACATCTATAGGAGGCGTTGTATCATTGACAATAGAGGCAAGAAAATCCCGTATCATATAGTATTCAGAGGTACCGTGGCCTCCGGACCGTGCCTCCTCCGGAGCATTTGGATTGCTGGTTTCACTAGTAAAGAGTTCTCCATTTTTCTCTGTTTCATTCCGTACATATAACAAACCTTCTCCTCTGGCACGCCGATTTTCTAAATGTCCTTTCGTTCCATACAGGGAATACCAAACAAAATGAGGAGATGCAGAAACCTGACTACGGAGAATCTTCACCACCGCTCCCTTTTCTGTCTTAAAAAGTCCGAGTTCAAAATCAAGAAATCCGGGACGATCACTATATTGCGGAAAACTTTTAAATCCGCTCGTTACACCGCATCCCTCTACAATACGGTCATTCATAATCATCAGAATAGGGCCAAGTGTATGTGCGCAGTACCACACAGGAGGACGTTCATTCCTCCAGTAATATTCACCGGTCTCTTTATTAACCAAAAGATCCAGAATATCATGGATATACTCTCCTTCCGCATAGAAAATCTCTCCGATCCTTCCTGATTCCACCACTTTTTTCCATTCCCTGATATAGTGAAAATAGGTATAGTTTTCCGCCATCATATACTTTTTCCCGCTTTTTTTCACTGCATCAACGACCTTCTGACATTCTTCTACAGTATAGGCAACAGTCTGTTCGCATAAGACATGTTTTCCCGCTTCCAAGGATCGTATCGTATGTTCTGTATGAAGAGGAATAGGAGTAGCAACAATAACAATATCTGTATCTGCGTTAAGAAAATCATCAAAGATTGCAAACCTGTTATTCTCAGGCACACGGAAAAGATCTCCGACCGAGGCAACTTTATCAGAATCAATATCGCATACTGCGGTTATTTTCACATCAGGATGTCCGGAAAATACATTTACCAATCCACGACCGCGAGATAACCCCACTATCCCCACCTTCCACTCTTTCATATCACCTCTCCCTCATAAAGTTGACGAAGCATCTGGAGCCCATGATCTACCAAGAGTGCCGCACCTTCTGGCGCGGGTCTGGCGCTTCTTGCCAGAAGAGATTCATACCCGCCCTCTTTCCATGCCCGTTCAGTAACCAAATATCCAAGATAATCTCCTCCCAACTCCACTGGATAGGTCCACGGAAACAGGCTCTCTCTCTTAATTTTTAATCCCCATTCAACAAATAGTTCTCTGGGAAACGAGACAAAAGCCGTATCTCCCATTCTCCATGCCTGTACAATAGAGGTATCGTCTTTCTTTCCCTCCTTCTGCAAATATAGTAATTCCTGACGGAAGATTTCCTGAAGCTTGTCATTGAATCCAGAACTTGCTATTCGCACTTCATAATCAGCCCAGGCATCTCTTCTCGGTACTCGTACATCCCGCTTTATTGCAGATAAAAGAAGAGAGCCATTTTGTGGAACACGACGCTCAATCGCCGCAATGATCTTTTCAGAAAGGGCATTGCCGATATCTCTGTAAGAAGGAATCGTCTTGTTAATATCTGCGCACGCCCCCGGAAGAAAAAGAGTTACCACCTGCGCACCAAAACGTTCCCGAACTCTTGCCGCCACTACTGCCGGATAATCTCCGCTGAATTTCTGTCCGAAATTACTATTGGTATGAAGAGTGAAATGAAACATAACCGCCAATAACTGTCCGGAATAATCCTCAAACGAAAAAATTCCTATCTCTGGATCTATAGGACCCGCCATTCCTGTAAACTGAAGTTCTTCGGAAACCTCTCCAAGGTTCCATGTATTTACCGTGCTTCCATTCTTCAGCATTATCCTGCGATTCTGGCTTAAACCCCAATGGAAATCACGTAGCCGGCATACTTTTGCGGGAACCTTTGCGTTATCAGCTATCTCTACACAAGAAGCCATCTTCTCGGGAAGCGTAGAACGCCATTGTTCATTGACCACAGAACTATCTGAAAAAAGTGGAGTAACATACGGTCCAGTATGTGTATGGGTAGCTGTCCAGACAATATGTTCCTGTGGAATGCCAGTACGCTCCGAAGAACGTTTCACGCCTTCATCACCAAATTGCCTCGTAAGAGCAATCAGATCAAAAACCACATAGGCAAGCCTCTTTCCGCCTGATTCCATTACAATCGCTTTTATATAGAGAGGATCCGAAGTTCCAATAGAAACACGTGGAATAAGCGCGCCGCAAAGAGGAGTTCCTAAAGGAGGAGTTATCTCTATTTCTGCCACTCCGATACGAAGAAGATCTTTCTTCATTCTCTTCACCATATCACCTCCTATCATAAAAGGTGCAAAAGATCCTTGAAAAATCTTTAGAACCACTGCCCTTTTTACAACAAACATTCATATTAAACTATCCCCTTCTTTCTCTGTCCAATTTTTTCTGTACTTTGCCTCTGTCAATGGCTGTATCCGAAACACTAATAGTGTTTCATCCATACTCGCACACAGCTCTGATACCTGCGATGCAAAAAAATCTCTCTCCACACATCTCCATTCGCAAGAAGAGAGGAAGGCTTTTTGGTGGGACCATTTGTTCTTGATGCCAATGCATTAAAGGTTCTGGTAAAATAGTTTGTCAAAGTAATGGAGCCAGAAGGCGTGCCAGTGTATAGAGTTCAATGGCAAGAAATGTATAAAGAACAGGTCTTTGTCAAATGCAACGGTTTTGGCGCATTGAAATATCTTTTCAAGGATCCAGATGCGAAAAGATTGATTACTCCTCCTTTGACTGCAAAAAAGCGAACTGGCTTTCAGAAAGAACAATCTCCTTTTTCACCTATCTTGTCTACACTCTTGATCATATCCGAATCTATGTGGATACGTTTCGTAAAGCCGCCGAAGGCTTGATGAGGTGAGCAGAGAAACAATCGCAACAAAATAAGAGTAGAAGATAATAAAGAATACAGCGGGGAACACGTGTTCCCCGCTCTTTCTATTGTACACTCAGTAATTCCAACAAACGCCAATCATTCAAGGTCAGGGCCAAGAACTCCGTACTCCCATTCCTTTCCAGAAAATTCTATCTTCTCTTTTCTTGGCGTACAGCCTGGAAGAAATTCTGAAGCAAGTTTGACACTCTCTTCCACAATACGCATTCCAGTATCTGGAGCAAGGTTTGAATAACTGCTCAACACGGTCTCGTATCCACCACCGCTATCCAAGAAGGCTTCAGTAGTTGGCACATATCCAACAGCGCCATTAGCAAGTTCCACTACTACTGGAAAGGGAAAAGGTGTACGTTTCTTGATATCAAGACCAAGCTGGCAGAAGAATTCCGAGGGATTCGCAAAAAAAACCGCGGGTCCAATTTGTATCGCCTGAATTTCAACACTCTCCTTTGGACGAACCGAGGCAAGCCATCCAGCAATGACCAACTCTTTTGCAAAGGTGAGTTCTGTGCTAGAAAAGAAGGGAGTGTTCAACGCGAGCGCCTCTTTAACAAGCGTCATGCTCTTCTTCATACGAGATTCCGAAGGAATTCTTCTTGCAATCGTAAGAAACTTCTGCGCACTCCGTACAGGAGAAAAATCTCCTTTCTCGGGACATGCCATTACCTTAATCGCCTCGGCGCCAACACGCGTACCAACCAAAAAAGCCCCTTCTTCTCCGCTGTCACATGTATAACAGTCAAGATTGTTCACCTGAGTAATATCTCCACATGCGCCATTAAGAAAAACCACCCCTGCCTGCGGACCATACACACTGCGAATCGCACGGCGCATGTAATAAATCCAATCCGCAGAAATGCTATCATCACTTAATGTTGTACCGTGGCAGGCAAAATTCACTACGCATCCCGCGAGAGAACCATCGCTATTCCAAGAAGATAAGACCGTCACATCAGGATCTACAGGACCCGCAGGTTCAACAATATCCGGGTTTCCTTTGCCTGGATGCGTAACACACCTTCCGCTCTTCATCACAAATCGCCTGTTAAACGCCACAGAATCCTCTCTTCCGACCCCAATAGAACAGGGCCGTTCAATAGCCACGCGTGATGCCTCCTGTACCGCGGAAATGATCTGTCTTTTTACCCACGCGACATAGAGTGGATCGGGAATGGTTGAATGGCGCGTTACAAGGGTTTTCACCAGTTCAGGCATTTCAGAATAAAGACCCTCGGATAAGCCGAACAAAGGACCTCCTGTATGAGTATGAGAAGCGGCTATCATCACGTTTCGTCCCGGTATCCCACAGGTCTTCTCAATTTCAGTTCTCACCAATGCGGTCTCTTCCGCCGAAAAACAAGTAAGGCTATCTATTCCCACGAGCGCAACTATCTCCTTACCATCATCAAAGATCGCGGCGCTCACCTTCAAAGGATCATGATATTTAGTTCCATATCTCTTGCGATATGAACTTGGTTTCTCCATCCCGAGAGGAGGGGTGATATCAGTTTCAAAAAATCCTGTTTTCATAGCATCTCCTTAATCACCACAGATCTCTTTTCTTGTGCGGATTTTACTGCCGCGAGAGCTGTCGCAACAGTCTTTGCGCCTTCAATTTCATTCAAAAGAATTGGTTCTCCTGTAAGAATTTTATTCACAAATTCATTGATTTCCGCATACATATTGTGGCTGATAATGTCCACTGGAAAAGAAGCGAATACCGGTTTCTGCTCAAAATTTTTTCTATTACAAAGAAAAATCTCCTTGCTAGTATTGTCACACACAATCGTTCCCTCTGTACCATACAAAACAGTCCGCATTGTATAAGGCCGGATACATCCTATAGAGACAAAAACCTTTCCGATGACCCCTTGGCCAAACTTGTAAATAGCCACCGTACAGTCATCCACTGGCCAATCTGTCAAACATTTATGGTTTGAGTAAGCGGTTACTTCCTCTGCATCTCCCGCAATCCAACGAAGAAGATCCACTGCATGGCATCCTCCCCCAAGAAAAGGTTCTCTGCGTGGATCAACCCTCCAATCTCCAACTCCTCTCGCTCTTTGATAATCATGCGCATATTCACTCTCCACATAGTAAAGTTCTCCCACATCTCCGCGCTCTACCATTTTTTTCGCGAGTGCGAACCCAGGCGCATACCGGGAAGTCTGTCCTACCATAAAACGTCGCCCGGTCTCCTTCACCGAAGCTATAATAGCACGAGCGTCTTCAATTGTGGCGGTCATCGGTTTTTCGCAAAGCACGTCTTTCCCCGCTCTCATAGCCGCAATAGACTGTTCCGCATGTTCAAAATCTGGAGACGCAACAGAGACAATATCAATATCTGATCTGGAAATAAGGTCCTGATACTCGCTCACCGCAACGGGAATATTAAACGTATCGCGAATCTTTGAAAGAGTCTCCTTATTGGTATCGCAGACCGCAACCACCGAACAATGTGGGTTTTTCAAGTAGCCTTCAAGGTGTCCCCTCCCCATCCTAAGACCTATCACACCCACACCTATTTTCTTACTCTTCTTCATGTTGTACCCTCCGCTGGTAGAAAAATTCGTTCTATTCAAGTCGCTCCGCCACGTAATAGGTTACGCATACTCAACCATATCTTTTTTTCTTATGAAACAAGAGAACCATGCCCAAAAGGGAAAAACGCTAACATCTTCTCGGGTTAAAAAACGCACAAAAGAATGTTGGCATTTCGCTATTTTACTCTTTCAAAACAATTCTACCAATTTTTCTATTAACATAAAGATCTGCAACAGTCTTCTTCAATACCTGTGAAAGCATTCCTCTTTTTCCTTAGAGATAAATATCTTTTATAGATTTTTAATGCGGAAATGTCAAGTTGCAATTTTTCTCTGAGTTTGGTACTATGGAAAAGGATTGAAGATAAAATCAACAAAGATGAATGTACCTGTAACAATGATTCTTTCATTCCTATATTTTTTTCTATAGGAGTGTGTAACCACTGACAAGGAGGATTGATATGGATTTATTGTCAACATTGAAGGGCTCTCTTCTTGAGAACTTTTTTCCTGAGGGATGGGATCTCACCAAAATAGATCAATGTTGTTCCAATCCACCGGAAACTGTTCTTGACCGTCAGAAATGGTGGAACAAAAAGTTCTCTCCCATTCCATGCGATTCTCTTGAAGAGTTTGATGTAAAAATGGGACATGAAATTGCGAAAGAAATTCGCGATGCAAAGGTCGCAAAACGAAAACTTCTGCTTGTTCTTCCAGTGGGACCAATGGGTATGTATAAATGGGCAGTCTATTTTCTTAAGGAATGGAATGTTGACTGTACCCATGTGTACGGCTTTAATATGGATGAATGGAGTGATTCAAAAGGAAACACGCTTCCTGCAAAAAATCCCGGCGCCTTTCAGAATGCCATGGAAAATGTCTTGTATGGCCCGCTCGGTTCACTAACTGTACCCAAAAATCAGAGAAACTTTGCTACAAAATCATTACTTCCCTCCTATCCGGAAAAGATTGCGGCACTGAAAAAAAAGGGTGCAAAGATGGTAACAATCTTTGGCATAGGAAGGGTATGTCATATTGCATTCTGGGAGCCGCATTTTGCGGCAGAATTTACTCCCGCGGAATGGAAAAAACAGACCCATCGTATTGGCGCAAAACTTCATCCTCTTACTATAGAACAGAATGCTGTTACGAGTTTTAAGAGCAGAACAACCTTAGTACCCTGTTATGCGAATACAATCGGTCCTGGAATTTTTTTACAATCAGACAGCATTATCGGCGGTGCGGACGGAACCCTTGGCCGTGGAATGATGTGGCAGGGAATGAGCTTTTGGACCACGCTTCGGTATGGTCCCACTCCGTGGATCCCAAGCACCTTTATGCCAACACTTCCCGGAAGACTCTTTTTCCTGAAAGATCTCGCGGGACCTCTGGTTCCTGAATGTAATTAACCGAAAAAGGTTGCATAATACGGGATGTATCTTTCTTATCTTTGCTTGATAGGGGGAGGTATTCTCTTTTCTTCCGGGTCCTTTATATTGGAAGCAAGGAGTAGAAAGAGTATATAGTGCTCTTATTCGGAAAAGAAGATGATACGGTAAAAGTCAAAAAGGTTTGTCAAATAAGGGATTCTTTATAGATATTTATTGATAAGATCCTAAACTAAACCTATCGTTATTCTTGCATAGCGAGAATCGTTCCCGCGGCAACCACCCTGTTTCCAAGATAAAATACCGCAATCTGTCCGGGCGCAGGCGCCCATTGGGGCCTTAGAAAAAGCACTCTCCATCTTGCATTGTCAACAGATTCCAGTATACAGGGAACATCCGGGCTTCCATAACGGATTTTAACACGGCAAAAATAGCGCAATGGCAATGGTTCGCCAGAAATGGTTCTACAAGAATCCACATAGAGTTCTTTTACAAAAAGTTCCTCTCTTCTTCCTACATAGACAGTATTGGTCGTAGGATCTATACGCGCCACATACCATGGCGTTCCTCCTCCCGCGGAGGTTCCTTTTCTCTGTCCGAGAGTATAGAGATGGATCCCTTTATGGCGCGCAATCACCTCTCCGGAAAGATCTTTTATCAAACCCGGCTTCCCGGAAAAAGAGCTATCACGGATACCACAAAAATCTCTGTAATCTCTTCCTTCAAGAAAACAGATTTCCTGGCTGTCTGCGCCTTCTGCTACAGGAATCTTTCTACTCTTTGCAATCTCCCTTACAGAATCTTTTGAATAGGCACCAAGAGGAAAGAGTGTTTTTGATAATCGCCGCTGATCAAGATGCGCAAGAAAATAGGATTGGTCTCTTGAAGGGTCTGTTCCTTTTAAAAGAAAATAACGCGAAGTAGGAGGATGAAACTTAATCTGCGCATAATGACCCGTAGCAAAGTAATGGGCGCCGAATGTAAATGCTTGATCAAAAAAGAAGCCGAACTTTACAATATCATTGCAATATATACACGGGTTCGGGGTCCTTCCTTTTTGGTACTCTTCTATAAAATAGTGGATTATTTTTTTCTCAAGAATCTCGCGACAATCAATTAATATATGGGGGATTTTTAGAAATTCACAGATCTCTTTTGCCTTTATTGCAGGAGAAGGAAGTCCGGGAATATCCATGGTAATTCCTGTTGCTGAAAATCCTTTTTCACAAAGCAATGCGGCCGCAACCGAAGAATCCACCCCTCCGCTCATTGCCACAAAAACTCGGGTCCTCATCATTTCATTGAAGAAGTATTTCCATTAAAGGCTATGGTCATGATAAAAAGGTTCTTTCATAGTAGAAAAATAAAAAAAAGAGAATCTTCGTACTCCCGCATATATCATTCTTTTCGCCTATTCATACTTCCGGAAGAAAAGCCTTCCAAATCAAGCGTAACATAATCATACCCGAGCATTCTTCCATACTCTATAATCTCAATCCGTTTCTCTAAAAGTTTTCCGAATATCTTTGGATCCACCTCTATCCTACACCAGAACCCATAATCCCGTACCCGTACCTGCTGAACTCCGCATTTCCGAAGAAATGCCTCCGCGGAGGCAATACGCTGAAGTTTTTCCAGAGAAATCTCCTCGCCGTAAGGAATACGGGAAGCAAGACACGATGAGGACGGAAGATCCCATGTCGGAATAGCATACCGACGGGAACAACTCCTAATTTCTTCTTTGGTAAAAGATACTTCCTGAAGAGGAGAAGAAACATCGGCCGCCTCTTTGGCGCGGGCACCAGGTCTAAAATCATCAAGATCATCCGCATTAGAACCATCTACAAGCAGAAAAAATCCTCGTGCTTCCGCTTCTTTCTTCATCGCAGAAAAAAGCATCTCTTTACAGAAGAAACAGCGATCCGCAGAATTTGCAATAAAATTCGGATGATGAAGAGGATTCTCTTCCAAGGGAATCCATACAACTCCAAAACTCTTTGCGATACTGCGAGCCCTCTCGCTCTCTTCTTTCACATAAAGGGGATTTACTGCGGTCAATACGAGAACATTCTCTGTACCAAGGGTATCAACCGCTATCTTAAGAAGAAAAGTACTGTCTGTCCCTCCTGAAAAAGCAATCGCAACCCTGCCCATCTTTTTAAGAATCTTTTGTAACTGAGAGATCCGTTCATTCAACACTCACAACCTCTGTAATTTCAGGCACCCGCTCTTTAATAATCTTTTCAATGCGGGTTTTAAGGGTAATCATAGCAAAAGGACATCCTGAACAGGCGCCTTTTAACCGTACTGTTACCTTGCTTCCTTCCACTTCCACCAATTCGCATCCACCGCCATCCGCGGCCAAAAACTTACCGATTTCTTTTAGAGCGGCCTCTACTTTTTCTTTAAGTTCCATGTAACTCCTTCTCCGCTGTGCGGACAATAGAGAGAAATAATCTCTTCAGACCTTTCTCTTTGGATGGTTCTTCCGATAATCTTCAATGGCAGATTTTAGACCTTCTTCGGCAAGAAGCGAGCAATGCCGTTTTATCGGAGGAATACCTCCCAAACATTCTACCACATCGTTATTGGTAATATGCATCGCCTCGTCAAGGGTCTTCCCTTTCGCAAGTTCTGTGATAACCGAAGAGGTCGCCACCGCTGCTCCGCATCCAAATGTTTGAAATGAAATATCTTCTATTCTCTCTTCTTTCACTCGGATATAAATAACCATAATATCTCCGCATACAGGGTTGCCCACCTTTCCTATTCCATCGGCATTTTCCATAGGACCCATATTCCGGGGATTTTGAAAATGGTCCATTAAGATATCGGTATACTCCATATATCTCCTTCCGTACGGCCTATTTTCCAGTAAAGTTCAACATCGCGGCAAGCGCCCTTGCGGCTCTCTCTGCGACATCGGAAGGGACCACTATTTCTCGGTCTTGCCGCGCAAGACCGTCGCGTAAAAGAGTAAGGGTTGTTTTTTTCATATTCACACAGAATTTCGGCGACCCTAAACAGAAAAATCTTTTGTCCGGGTTGTCTTGCGCGAGCCGGTAGAGCATTCCTTCTTCCGTACCTATAATAAAAGTCTTCGCAGACGATTCTTTTGCGCGCTTCAACATGTGCGAGGTTGAACAGACATAATCCGCCGCAGACTGAACCTCGGGATCGCATTCAGGATGTACGATGATTTCCGCATCTGAAAATTTTTTTCGTGACAACTCAACCTCTGCCACGGTAAATTTCCTATGAACAAAACACCAGCCATCCCATGGAATAATCTTCTTTTCAGGAACGCGTTGCTGTACAAACCACGCAAGATTCTTATCAGGAAGAAAAAGGATTCTTGCCGCAGAAATGTTCCTTGCCACCTCTGCCGCATTGGAAGAGGTGCAACAAGCATCAGAGAGCGCCTTCACCTCTGCGGAGGAGTTGACATAACATACAACTCCCGCATCCGGATAGCGGTCTTTCATCTCTTTCACGGCAGATTCTTCTGCCATATCAGCCATTGGACAACCAGCATCCGGCGCCGCCAAGAGAACTTTTTTACTAGGGTTTAAAATTTTTGCGGTCTCTGCCATAAACCGGACTCCGCAAAACGCGATTGTTCCATATCCTTCAAGAGAGACAGCTTTCATTGCCAATTCTAAAGAGTCTCCCACAAAATCCGCAATATCCTGAATATCGGGAATCTGATAGTTGTGGGCGAGAATCACCGCATTTGTCTTCTCTTTCAATGCTAAAATTTCTTCTCTTATCCTTTCCATAATGGCGACATTTTCCTTAATTTTTCCACAATCGGAGGAAGAGCATCGGCAATCTTTTGAATATCGTCGTCGGTTGTTCCTTTTCCAAAACTAAAACGAAGGGAGCCATGCGCCAGCTCATGAGGAATACCGATCGCTAAAAGAACATGGGAGGGATCCAAAGAACCAGAAGTACAGGCAGAACCGGAAGAAGCGCAGATTCCTTTCACATCAAGAAGCAAAAGCATGCTTTCTCCCTCAATATAACGGATACAGAGATGAAGGGTTCCCGCTAACCTAGATCGGGGATCTCCATTAACCACAATCTCCGGAATACGTTTAATCAAGAGCTCTTCCAATCTGTCCCGCAAAGAAGAAAGACGAATTTCTTCACCTTCTCTTTCGTCCATAACAAAGGTAATCGCCTTTCCAAGCCCTATAATCCCTGGAACATTCTCTGTGCCGGGACGTCTTCTTCTTTCCTGTTCACCGCCTTGTAAAAGAGGAGAAATGTTTACTCCCTTTCGTATATAGAGCGCGCCAATTCCTTTGGGTCCATAAAGCTTATGGCCTGAAAGAGAAAAAAGATCTACATCCCACTCCTTTACAGAGACTTCTATCTTTCCCGCGGCCTGTACTCCATCGGTATGGAAAGGAATCCCTGCTTCACGCGCAATCTTTCCAATATCAGCCACAGGTTCTATTGTTCCAATCTCATTATTCGCCGCCATAACTGTAATTAATACCGTATCTTTGGAAATCGCCTTTTTCACATCAGAAGGATCTACCATACCATACCGATTAACCGGAAGAAAAGTTACCCTGCATCCTTCCTTCTCAAGAGCCTGACAGGTATAAAGAACCGCATGATGTTCTATAGAGGAGGTGATAATATGGCGATTCTTCTTTGAAGAAGCATTAACAACCCCGCGTATCGCCGCACAATCACTCTCTGTTCCTCCGGAAGTAAAGATAATTTCCGAAGAAGAAGCTCCAATAGCATTCGCAACCTCTTGCCTCGCCTGTTCAATGGCATTACGGGCTTCTTTAGAAGGGCTGTAAATACTGGAGGGATTATAAAATTTCTCGGTAAACCATGGCAACATCGCTTCTAAGACTTTTTTATCGCAAAATGTCGTTGCATTATAATCACAATAGACAGTCGCCATCTTCATTTCTCCCTTAAAACTTCACTTCCATCGCGTGCATCATACAGCCCTTCACACAAAAAAGACAGGCAATACACTTTTCTGGATCAAAGAGGACCTTTGAAGTGGCGCTATCGGTAAAAAGCGCTTTAGTCGGACAGAGCCCCACACAGACTCCGCAATGGGTACACTTTGTTTCGTTCTTCACAATCTTCTGTGTCAAAAGCTGTATCTTCACATTCTTTTTTTTCAACCATGCAAAGGCAGAACGAAGGATCTTCTCCTCGCCGGAAAGAACAATAATCATAAGCCCTTCCTGCTGGGGAAGAATTTGCGCCTGAAGAATGTTGAAATCAAGCTGAAATTTCTTAATAACCTCTGAAATAATTGGCTGATCTATTAAAGCGCTTGGAAACCGAAGAACTATCCTCTGACTTATGATCATGCCACACCATCCTCTATACCTTTAGTTTCAAGGGATTTCAAAGAAATACCCGATCCTATTCCAGGAATCTGCGCTACCGGAGAAGTAAGAAGAAAATCTCCCTTTCGGATTGAATCCGCAAGAATCATCGCAATCTTTCGTGCAACAGGAAGACTTGAAAGAGAGCCTGTCGGAATCTTTTTCCCCCCAAAAGTTATGCTTCCGGAACGGAGTTGGGCATAAGAAACCTCTGCGAGTACCTTTGGATTACGGTTCGGATAGTCGCTACTATAATCCACCACCGGCGCCATAAGTTTTTCTTCGGGGATTCCGCAATGAAAGGCACTCTTCTCATCTATGATAGGAATTGGAATTCCGATTCCCACACATAACGACACGCCATATCCAGTAAATGAAGCGCCGCGAAGAAACTCTGAAGACATTCCCTTTAAATCTCCAAGCACTGCTAAAGTTCCTGCTGGCCGAACAGGCACTCCTTCGGGAGTTCTGGGAACCTCGGGATTATGCTGAGTTCCCTGAAAGACCACATACCCTGTTCCTCCGCCGAGAAAGATTCTTGTTCCTATCCCTGTTGTCCTGTATTCAGGGTCCCGCAACAACGGAGAGAGCATTCCCGCTGAACAGTAGTTTGCATTCCCTAAAGAAGGTTTCAAGACTCCCATATAGGTATAAATCGCCTTCTTTGATCTATTCACCGCCACATTATAGTTCTGATAACAATTGCGGGGATTAAAAAGAACAGCCTCATTAATCTGATCAAGAGAAAAGAAGGTAGTAAGTTTTTTGTTCGGATAGCAATCGGTACCATAGGCGGAAATTTCTAATTTTATCTTTTTGCCCGCAACCAAATCCTCAATCACATGGGCTCCGCCATACCTAAATTCTCCGGGAAAACTGGTATTTCCCGGATCCAAAGAAGCAACAGCGGTCGCACCAAGCGCCACATCAACCGCCGCAAGAGCAGTATACGCAGGAACGCCATTTAACAAGCAACTTCCTCCGCCGATCTTTATCCGTGGAGAAGGATGTCCAAAATTCAGATAGATACTGCTTGAACACATAGGTCCGAATGTTCCGGTAGTTACCACATCAATATCGCGCGCGGCTTTTTCCTCGCCCTTTCTTCGTACAATATCAACCATTTCTTCCGCGGTAACCACCACTGCCTTCCCTGATCGGATCTTATCGTTGATTTCTTCTATTGTTTTTGCCATTCCTTCATCCTCTTCATAAATATTTACAGCCCTATTTCTACGATTTTCCTTTTTTATAAAGATTTCGTCAATAAGAAAGTAAGTATACCATATCCACGGACTTTTCTCTCTATCAAATATGGTACAGGTATTCTTCTGAAACTACTGTTTTTCTATTTTCTACGATAAAATCTTTTAATGTAGTCTTCTCCATCGCAAGAATAAGATCTTTCTGAAACGCGCGCCATGCAAGCCGCATTCTACAGGTTTCGCTATATTCGCAGACCTCGCGGGAAGTAAGACAATCAAGAAGATCTACTCCGTCAAGGGCGGCAATCACCTCGTAGAGAGTAATCTCCTCCGGACTTTTTGCAAGAAGATAGCCTCCTTTTTTTGCGGTTGTCTTTACCACAATCCCATGACTCCGAAGACGGGTAATAATATGATCAAGGTATTTAAAAGAGACCCTTTGCTGTACGCTGATTTCCTTTAGAAGCACCGGTCTCCCAGGACCTCTTCTTCCAATCTCCACAAGCGCCCGTATTCCATACCTAACCCGTGTAGAAAATTTCATCCTTTTTTCGCTCCAGTTATTCTATCTATCCTATAGAACTACTATTTTATGCATAAATTATTTTTTGTCAAACATCAAAAATAGTCTATAATTCTTTATGATGAATATCCATATACAAAATATCCGACTTCTTGACCCTGCCTCACAAAGAGACGAGATCACCGATATTGTCATTCAAGGAGGAAACATTGTTTCCACAGAGGCTGGAGTCCATCCTGAAACAATTCCTTCCTTTAATGGAACCGGGTTATGGATCTTTCCCGGGCTTATTGATATCCATTGCCATCTTCGCGAACCAGGATTTGAAGAGAAAGAAACTCTCCTTACTGGAAGCAGAGCCGCGGCAGCAGGAGGATTTACCACAATCTGTTGCATGCCGAATACAAACCCTTCCATTGATAATAAAATTGTAGCGGGCTATATTATGGAACAGGCGCGATCCTGCCCCACCACAATCATTCCCTTTGGAACCATTACCATGGAACGACAAGGGCTCGCTCTTTCCAAAATGGGAGAACTCGCAGAAGCTGGCGTGGTTGGTTTTTCCGATGACGGATCCTGCGTAATGAACAGTCTTCTTTTTAGAAGAGCCCTTGAATACAGCAAAATATTCAATAAACCCGTGGTTTCCCACAGCGAAGATCATTCGCTTACTAAAGGCGGAGTGATGAATGAATCCCTCCTTTCCACAAAACTCGGCCTAAGAGGAATTCCGCGTGAATCCGAAGAAATAATGATCCACAGAGATATTTTGCTTGCGCAACTTACCTGCGCATCTCTGCATCTCGCCCATCTTTCCACTGCCGGCTCAGTCCATTTAGTCCGTGAAGCAAAAAAAAGGCTTCCTTCCCTCACCTCAGAGGTTACTATCCACCATCTTCATCTTACAGAAGAAGCGATCGCAGGATACAATCCCAATGCAAAGGTAAGCCCGCCCCTTCGGTTACAGTCCGATATTGACGCTCTCCTTGAAGGACTCCGTGATAAAACTATAGATGCCATTGTTACCGACCATGCTCCCCATACCGAAGAAGAAAAACAGGCGGGACTTGATAACGCTCCCTTTGGTATGGTAGGGTTTGAAACCTGTCTCTCTTTGGCAATGCAACTTGTAAACAAAGGATTTTCTCCGCTTGAAATAGTAGAAAAACTTACTACTGGTCCTGCAAAGATTGCCCGTCTTCCCGTACCTTCTTTACAAAAAAAGGCATTAGCGGATTTCGTCATCTTTGATCCCGCAACAACCTGGCGCTATGATTCTTCTTCCACACTTTCAAAAAGCTGTAACTCCCCCTTTTTGGGAGAGCTCTTACAAGGAAAAATTCTTGCCACCGTTCATAAAGGAAAACTGATCTTCGGATCTCTCTAAAGACAGAATGAAGACCACAAACCCTCCTGTAAAACGCTCTTCTGCTCTTGACGCACAACGCCTTGCTATTTTACGTATCCTCTACACAACCCAGATTTCCCGCGTAAAACTCGGAAAAACTCTTTCACTTCGCCTTGCCACCATTACCCGTATTGTGCGGCAACTTATTCAGGAAGAGTTGGTTCTTGAGAGCAAAAAAAAAGAATCCAGTAATAAACGTGGAAGGAAAGAGGTTTTTCTTACCTTAAATCCAGAAGGAAAATTTTTTCTTGGATGTGAACTTTCTCCCCAAAAAATTCAGATACTTATTCTTAATCTTACTGGAGAGATTCTTTTTCAGGAATCTTATCCAATCCATACCAAAAAGAACGATGCCATTGTTCGTCAGATCGCGGACACAGTACAATACCGAACAAAACTCGCACATATTCCCTGGGACAAGATTGCAGGCATGGGATTTGTAGATCCCGGCGTTGTAGATGATACACAGGGTATATCCATTGCCTCCTCCATCTTTCCAGAATGGAGGAATGTGCCTGTAAAAAAAGATCTTCAACAGCTTCTTTCCATTCCCGTTGAACTCATTGAAACCTCTCAGGCAAAAGCGCTTGCGGAAGCGCTCTTTGGGAATGGAAAAGAGAGAGAATCTTTTGCCTTCATTGAATATACAGAAGGTATTGCCTGCGGTATAGTCAACGAAAAACAGCTTCTACGGGGAGCAAGCGCGCAAGCGGGAGAGTTAGGTCATTTTCAATTTCCAGAAAGAAACGATCCCTGCAAATGCGGAAAAATCGGATGTCTTGAAGCTATTTCCAGTATTCACGCCATTGAAAAAAGAGCAAACGTGCAAATGCATAACAACCACCATACAGAACAATCTTTTTCCTTTGAGCAGATTCTTGAAAAAGCAGATAAAGGAGATCAGGAACTAAATTTTATCATTAATGAAGCAATTCTCTATCTTGCTTGCGCAATCGCCAACCTCATTGCCCTTCTTGATCCGCGCCTCCTTATTTTAGATAGAAACTTTCTCTCCTTCGGACCGCAACGATACGATGCCCTTATCCAAAAGATTCAAAAACATCTCCTTCATCCTGAATCAATCTCCATTGAACTCTCGGTCTTTGGCGAAGAAATAGGAAGTCTTGGAGGAGCAGGACTTCTTCTGAAAGGTTTTTTTGAAGAAAAAAATATCCCGTACCCTGCAAGAACGAAAAGGGGTGTTTGACAAGAATCTTCATCAGTGATATTTTTACATTAAGGTAAATAATGCTTTTTCCTTATGGATTTTAAGGTCTGGAAAAGCTTTTTCGCAGTAAAGAGGAAGAGAAGGAAAAGGCGGAAACCTACCCTTAACCAGGAGGCAGACATGAAAGGGAAAAAGAAAAAAAGTACGGATTTCCGGTATGATACAGGACCTGCAAAAATCGCATGGTCTGCGGTGGGAGAACCAGCCCGCTTGGAAGATGTTCAGGCGCTGATTAAATTCCTTCTTCCGCAAGGAGAAGATGCAAAAGGCTATGAAGCCCGTTTCAAAGAGGTGGAAAAAGCCCTTGCAGGGCTTTATGAAAAAGGAAAGCCCTGTGGAAAACTTACTCTTGGAAATCAGGTTGCCACACTGGAAGAGGAGGTGGCAAAATTTCTCCGATGTAAATATGTCTCCTTTCTCACCAATGCAACCGCGGGCTTTGAAGTAGCAGAAAAGTTTGCCGGATTAAAACCTGGCGACGAAATTATCGCACCGGCAATCACCTTCATCGCCTCCATCTCTTACCCGCTCTCCATTGGCGCAAAGGTTGTCATCTCAGATGTAGATCCTAAAACTATGAATATGGATCCTGCAGATGTGGCACGGAAAATCACAAAAAAAACCAAAATGATCCTTCCGGTCCATATTGGAGGATATCCGGTAGATATGGATCCGATTATGGCACTTGCAAAAAAACATAATATTACTGTTCTTGAAGATGCCGCCCATGCGTTCGGAGCCAAATATAAAGGAAAGATGGCGGGAACTATCGGGCACTTCGGAGCATTCTCCTTCCATGAAGTGAAAAACATCACCTCTTTGGGAGAAGGAGGAATCCTCTGCTCTGACCAGACATGCGGAAAAGATTTTGCAAAGGCAAGATTTGTAGGAATTGATCCTGCCGCAAAACCTATTGCCCACTGGCTATACGATGTGAAGGCTCTTAAATGGAAGGATGAATATTTTGCGCCAGGAAACCATTCTTCCACCGAGGCGCAAGCGCTTATGCTGAGAAATCAAATGAAACGGTTGAAAGGAATTATCGCAAAACGTAAAAAAGCGGCGGAATACCTAAACCGGCGGTTTAAGAATATTCCGGGTATTGTTACACCTCCATTGGACAGCAAGGATATCACCTCTTCTCACCACCTCTATCTCTTTCAGGTAGATCCTTCACAGTTAAAGGGAGATATCCAGCGCGTCAAGGAAGAGATGGCTAAAAAGGGAATTACTCAAATTCCGCACTTTGCGCCCCTTTACCGCTTCTCAATCATGAAACAGCTCGGATATGATACTAAAGCAATTGCCGCAACTTGTCCCCATGCAGAGCATGCATTTCTCCATACCTTTACTCACCTTCCTCTCTATGAGTTCTCCATGGATGATATACAATATATGGCGGATACTATCATTGAGATTATCAACAATATGAGGAAAAAATAAATGAAAATCGGGATTCCAAAGGAAGTAAAAATAAAGGAATATCGAATATCAACTCTTCCAGAGGTCGTCGGGAAACTCACTGAACAATCCCATACGGTTCTTGTGGAGACCGGTGCGGGCAATGAATCAGGATTCCGCGATGATGATTACAGATCCGTAGGAGCAACAATCGTTTCTTCCGCGGCAGAAGCCTGGAATGCCGATCTTGTGGTAAAGGTAAAGGAGCCCCTCAAAGAAGAATTTCCATTTCTACGAGAGGGTCTTCTACTCTTTACCTATTTTCACTTTGCCGCATCAAAAGAGATGACTGAGGAACTCCTCAAAAAAAAGGTTGACTGTCTTGCCTATGAACTTGTGGAAGGAGAGAACCATTCTCTTCCGCTTCTATCTCCTATGAGCGAAATTGCCGGAAAACTCGCCGCACAGCAAGCCGCAAAGTACCTTGAAAAAACCTATGGCGGAAAAGGAGTTCTAATGGGAGGTGCCCATGATGCGGAACCCGCAAGAGTTCTTGTCTTTGGAACAGGAGTCGTGGGAATGAATGCGGCAATTGTTGCTGCGGGAATGGGAGCTAGCGTCTTTCTTATAGATATTAACCCCGCAAAACTGGCAGCTGCCACAGCAATAGTTCCAAGAAGCGTGGGCATTGATCCGAAAACCATGGAGAAAAAGGAATTCTTTAGATCTATTGATGCCTTTATCGGCGCAGTTCTTATACCGGGAGCACGGGCTCCCAAAATGCTTTCTGCGGATGATCTTGATCTGTTAGAGCCGGGAAGCGTGCTGGTAGATGTAGCTATAGACCAAGGGGGATGTTTTGAAACAAGTAGGCCAACCACCCATGTCGACCCTGTCTATAGTGAAAAAGGTATTGTGCATTACTGCGTGGCGAACATGCCCGGCGCAGTGCCAAAAACCGCAAGCGTTGCCCTTTCCCGCGCTTCCGCCCCATACCTTATGCGTCTTGCAGAGCAGGGAATAGGCGCCACAGAGAAAGATCAGGGCCTTCGCAAAGCTCTTGCCATAAGCAAAGGTCTTATTCTCAATCCTACGGTAGAAGCATTATTGTAAAGGAATAAAAAAGGGGGATGCGGCAATCGCATCCCCCGAATTTCATCTTTGCTATCTCTATTACGGCTTCACAACCTTTCCTGATTTTGCGGATGCATAAGCGGCAAGCATTAACCTCTGACTCCACAACCCATCCTCTCCGGGAATCGGAAGCGGCTTACCAGTAAGAACCGCCTTGGAAAAACCTTCAATCTGGCTTAGATAGGTATTCGCACCCTTCACAGCAAGATTCTTCTTGCTTGAAGAGGAACGCGCCTGCTGAGCATCATAGCCTTTTGTACTCTTTTCCAGATAGGCTGTTGCCTCGCCATCAGGACCCTGGCCAATGGTTCCTTTTGCAATAATACTTCCCTTACTGCCATAAAGTTCCAGAATGTTCATTGAGGAATTATCAGGAATACTAAAGTATGCGTCTACTACTCCAATAGCGCCATTGGAGAAGCGTACCATCATTACCGAACTATCCTCAACAGGATATTTCTGAACCAGACGACCTGTCATACAGGACATCTCTTTTACCTTAGAATCAAAGATATATTCTAAGAGATCTATACAGTGGCATCCCATATCTATAAGGGACCCGCCGCCGCCTTTTTTCAGATCCTGGCGCCAGGCGCCTTTTATCGGCGGATACCAGCAAGAAAGCTGAGCTCTTGCAAGGACCGGCGTTCCTAACTCTCCCTTGGAAACCATACGCCGAAAATTTGTGTTCATTGCATTAAAACGCATCATAAAATCAACTCCGAGCTTTACCTTCTTCTTCGCACAGGCCGCAATCGCTTTCTTGCAATCAGCCACATTAAGCGCGAGGGGTTTTTCACAAAGAATATGTTTTCCTTTCTCAGCTGCTGTTAATACTTGTTTTGCATGAAGATAAGCAGGAGTGGCAATATAAACCGCATCAATCCCCGGATGCTTCAAAAGGTCTGCCTCTTTAGTATAGAAAGGAACCTCATATTTTTTTCCAATCTTCTTTGCAACCGCGGGAACAACATCCATCACCGCCACCAACTCCGCATTTTTCGCAGGGACAATGCCTTCAGGAATAGTTCTTCTATCAGCAATACCTCCTGCTCCAATCACCCCCCATTTCACCTTCGCCATATCTCCTCCCTGTTGAAAGGAACCTTATCTCACTCAAAGAACTTCATCTGCTTCTTTCTTCTTTTCCTAATAAATATCTTTATATATGATTCCAAAATCATCATTGGCGCGCTTGAAAACCTGCGGCACTTTATTATTCGCCTTTAAGAAAGATCAAAGAGCTTCTTTGCATTCAGCCGAGCAACCTTTTCAAATACCGTAGAAGAAATTTTTCCTTCGTCCCGCAATTGTATCAAAAGATCTCCTATCGGCACCGGTTGAGTATGGCCACAGATATCGGTACCATACATAAGTCTGTCTTGAAACTCTTCAAGGAAAATCGGCGCATACGAAAGATTACGCGCTAATGCGTTATATCCGCTTCCTGCAGAGAGATCCGCATAAAGGTTGGAATACCTGCGAAAAAGTTTTGGCACGACCCCTTCCTTTGTAAAAGGATAGGAAGGATACCCGGCGCGATCTCCCGGAGTTTCAAGTTCTCCTATCTCTGCCCAAAAAGGAGGTCCATGACCAATAATCCGAAGCTTTGGAAAAATTCTTAGGGAATACTCCAGTTGCGGAAGCCCGGGATCGTCATAGAGTCCATATCCCCTATCCATAAAGGTACTCATATCCACTGTAAGGGGAAGATCTGCCTTTTCCGCGCATCTGAAAAGATTCCTAACAAGAGGATGCAAAATCGGAAGGTTCGGCATTACTTCGCCAAGTCCTTTACATCCCCGTTTTTTATAATGTTCAAGAAGCTGGGTAAGAGGCGCATCTGAACTGTTGGTATAAGCGCGAGGATCAATATTACAAAAAGGAAAGAATCTCTCCGGCCATTCAGCGCATATTGCGAGAATTTCTTCATTGGACTGGGGAAGATAGACCTCGGGATTAACAATCGGAAGAAGCGCGGCTTTCTCAATATTCAGCTCATCATACCGAACCATAAGCTGTTGGGGAGTAGAAAAGACCGGTTCCCCCTGCTTGCCGGGATAAGGATCCCTAAAGGCGTGTCCATGTACATCAATAAACATTCTCTCCCCCTTTTTCAATAATAGAGTGTCATTTCATCCTATTTCTGGTATCATCATACCATATAATCTTTCTTAAAACGAAGCCAGTTTATAAAGAGGAAAAAATAGAATAAATATCTCCACACCCTTCACTCTTATTCAATCAAAGAGAGAACTTGATAAGATTACCTCTATAGTAGCCGGAGAAAAAGAGTTTGCCGCAGATCTTGAGTCAAACTCTCTCTACCGTTATTATGACCGTATATGCCTGCTTCAGATCTCTACCCAACACCATCACTTCATTATAGATCCTTTCTTAACCCAAACCCTTTCTCCCCTGATACCTCTTTTTGAAGATAACAATATCCGCAAAGTATTTCATGGCGCGGGATATGATCTTCAGATGCTTTTTTCGCATATAGGCTGTAAAATAGGAAACCTCTGCGATACACAGATAGCCGCCCAATTTCTCGGCGAACCTCACACAAGTCTCTCAGCTCTTCTTGAAAAAAAAATGGGTATACGCCTCCACAAAAAATATCAGACCGAAAACTGGGGCATACGTCCACTTCCTCCCAAAATGCTCCATTATGCAATTTCTGATACCTGCCATCTTCTCTCCCTTGCAAATATAGTTCGCGGAGAATTAACTTCTCTTGATCGGCTTTCCTGGGTTAGAGAGGAATGTTCTCTTCTTACGAAGAATGTAACCTTAGCCCGCAAGAAAAAAGCTCTCCCACGATTCCGGAATAAAAAAGAACTTCTTCCTGAACAGAACCTGATTCTTTCCATGCTTCTTGGCATCCGTGAAGAAATTGCGCAAAAAAAAGATCTTCCCGCCTTTCGGATTCTTTCTTCAGACCAACTTCTTGCAATGGCTTGCCTTACCCGATTTTCAGAAGAAAATATTAAAAAAATAGCAGGCCGCAACTATCCTCTTATCCAGCCGCAAACAGGCCGTATCATACAATGTGCTTCCCATCCAACTACAGCGACGGAAGAAACTTTTCCTTCCCATCCTCCCAAAAAGAGGATTCCTCTCTCTCCTTCAATATCAAAAAAGATCCAATCCCTCAAAAACTGGAGAGTAAAAAAAGCAAAAAAACTTTCTCTCAATCATGGCCTTATTCTTACCAATACACAGATATATACACTTGCAACAGATACAATCTCCGATATACAGGATATTCTGCAGAGCTCTCTTCTGAAAGAATGGCAGAAAGAAAGTTTCAGCAAAGAACTCTTTCTTCTTCTTTCTCCAAGCAAAAAAAAAGAATAGAGCATTATCTCTATTACGAAAAATAGGATACACTCAATCCACAAAAAAAGCCGGATATCTATGCTACAGGGAGAACTATATGGACTCACGGGAACGAACATTTCTTGCGCTTGATTTTCAGGAACCAGACCGGGTTCCGATTGATTTCTGGGTTTCTTCGGGAATGAAGAAAAAATTGAATATCTCCACTCCCGTTCTTCTGAAAAAATTTCTTGACCTGCACGATGTAGATCTCCGCTATATTGAAGGACCTCTCTATACTGGCCCAGATCTTCGTACCTTTTCTGATGGAACACAAGAAGATATCTGGGGAGTTCGCCGACATTCTGTAACAGTTCCCACCCGCGGATTTCAGGAGACCTATATGGAGGTAGCAGAATCTCCTCTTTCTTCCGCGGAGTCGCCAGAAGAAATCAACGACTATTCTCATTGGCCTTCTCCCGACTGGTTTGATTATCGTCCCATAGAAGCACAATGCGACCACATAAGAAAAGAGGGCAGAGTCGTTGTTTTTATGGGAGATCGCCTAAACCGAATCGCCCAGTTAAAACCCGCTATGTACCTGCGGGGAGTAGAAAAAATCCTTTTGGATATGCTTCTTAATCCAGAGATCGCGGAAACAATATTTCATAGAATCCGAACCTTTTATCAAGGCTATGAAGAACGGATCTTTGAAGCAGCAGCAGGAAAAATTGATATCCTTCTTACTGGCGATGATTTTGGCGGCCAAAATGCTCCTCTTATCTCTCCGCTTTTATGGTCTTCCTTCCTCAAGAAGGGATTTACCGAATATATAAAGATCGCCCATACCTATGGTGTACGGGTTATGCATCATACCTGTGGATCTGTCTCAAAAATAGTTCCTCTTCTGTGCGACGCAGGGCTTGATATCCTCCAATCCCTCCAACCAGAAGCGCAAGATATGGATCCGCATTTACTAAAGAAAGAGTTTGGAAAAAAGCTCTCTTTTCATGGCGGAATCTCAATTCAGAATACCCTTCCATTCGGCTCTTCCGAAGAGATCAACAAAGAGGTAGAAGGTCTCATCCATGCCCTTGCACCAGGCGGAGGATATATTCTTGGTACCTCCCATAATATTCAGGCAGATACATCGGTTGAGAATACCCATACCTTACTTCGCGCCTATAAAACCTTTGGAAAATATTAAGTAAAAAAAACTTTTCTTGACAAAGAAATTTCTCTTATGATACTATGCAAACGATATGCGACAAACGAAAGAACCTATTACTCTTAAAGAACTTGCGGAACAGACAGGATTAAGTATTTCTACGGTCTCACGAGTACTTAACAACACTCCCTGCCCTGTTCCTATCAGTGAAAAGACCAGAAAAAAAATCTATGCCGCGGCCCAAAATGTTCAGTATCGCCCTAATCTTGCCGCGCGAAACTTAAGAAAGAAAAGAACCCTTACCCAACTCGGTATTCTCGTTCCTTCCGGAGTAGAGGTACAAAAGAATGCCTTTATGTGGACTTTGGTATCAAGCCTGCAGGAACACCGCAGTAATAGTCGCGTACAACTAACCCTTCTCTCCTATAAACATCATCATATTGACGAATTCTGGAAGGACGCTGATCTCCTTGCCTTTTCAGGGATGTTTCTCTGTATGCCGCAAGATAAAGACCTTCTTTTTATTGATTCCCATCAAAAAGAAACCATTATTCCATGGCTCTTTATCCACCGTACTCCCCAACATTGCCCTTATGTAACCTGCGATGAACAGGAGGCCGCCACGACCCTTGCAAACCATTTTCTCAACGTGGGCCATACCAATATCTTCTTTTTCAATGCACGGACTGATTTTGTGGGACGAGAACGGAAATCTGCCATTCAAACTGCATGTCAAAGTGCGGGAGCTCTTTTCCACGAAATCAGCGCAACTGATGCCAAAGAAGGATACCAGGCAACACACGAGATATTCAAGCATTCAAAGAACCTTCCCACAGGATGTATCACCACAGACTATAATACACTCGGCGTATTAAATGCCTTAAGAGAAAAAAAGATCCGTATTCCTGAAGATATCTCTCTTGCCGCATTTAACAACCTTACTGGATGGACAGCCCTCTCCTCTATGGAAGAACCAACAGAAGAACTGGGAGTACGGGCAATCCAGATGATGGAAGCAATTATTCAGGGAAAAAAGAATATCTCCAAAGGAGAAAGCATTCCTTCTCTTTTTGTACAGGGACAAACAATCGCTCCGGCGCTATGTTGCAACAATATTAATAAAGAAAAAAGGGATACATTGTCCCATGTGTAACAGAACCATAAGTACATACCATTGCAGACCCTAACAGGGGGGTGGAAAATGTTGAGTAAAAAAGTGATTTCTCGCAAATCACATGGTTTCACGCTGATTGAGTTGCTTGTAGTGATTGCTATTATTGCCATTTTAGCTGCCATGCTTCTTCCTGCTCTTTCCAATGCGCGAGAAAAAGCACGTCAAGCAACCTGTATGAACAACCTTCGTCAGATCGGGTTGGCAATCCATCTCTATGCAGGAGATTTTGAGGATTGGCTTCCTGGTCCTAGAGGAATCGCCGCAGGACCAGACCCTGCCACTCTTCCTCCTGGAGCTGATAGCTGGGTAAAAACTCTTGCCCCCTATGTTAAAAAAGCAACTTTTTTTCGGTGCCCATCTGTAAAACAGAACTTAGACTATGAGTGGAATTCTTATGGATACCGTACGCTCGCTCCTTTTCTTTATTCTGCCACCAATCCTTATGGCGCAGGAGCTCAGTACCGTCATGTCAAACTCTCTAAGATTTCCAGTGCCTATGGAGAGAATGAATCTAATTTTTGGATTATGGTAGATACCGCATGGTTCCGTACAAGAAGCGGCGACAACAAATGGTACCAGTATTATCTCTTTCCCTATTATGACGGAAGTTGGGTCTACCTTGATCTCCGGCATAATGGCATGGGGAATGTTCTCTTTTTAGATGGTCATGTAGAGGCAGTGAATATGCAACGTGCCAAAGAACTGTTTCATGGTTCTGGATACGCCCAGGTTCGCCAACCATAACAATTTATAGGAAAAAGGAGGAGACCATGCGCTATAAACAAATGCTTATTACACTTATTCTCTGTGGATTAACATCGTGGGCTTCCGCACAATTTACAGTCTCCTCCTTTGAGACTCCTTCCATTGAAGAATCTATTCTTATTGATGGATCGGTTCCTTCTTTGGTTATTGCGGAGAATCCTTCTACGCCAGTCATAACACGCGGCTACTCAGGAGGAATTGATAAAGGATCTCCCGGAGACGACCAGGCCTTTTATCTTGCCTCTCCCCGCGATAAACGGTGGCATGGAGGAACTGTCAATCCAGAAGCAATCTCTCTCTCATTCTCTTTGGCTCCTGATGCGAACCGATGCGAAATAGAGGTAGGCTACTTTGAGGGAGGCTCTCAAACCCGTCAATTTGCAATCTTCCTTAATGAAACAAAAATCCATACCTTCCGACTTCCAAGGGGAACCTTTGGCAGTCAGGAAAAGAGACTTAAAGAGATACTCATCGGCATTGATTTTACCTCAAAAACAGAGAACCAGGGTCCTCACACATTACGGATTCTACAGGTTGACTCATGGGGAATAACATTAATAGATGCTATCCGAATACGGGGAAAAGGAATCCGCCTTCTTGATCCTAACACTGGAAAGACTCTTTCTTCCGCAGAAATACAGGAACGATCTTTCTCATCACTTCCCAGACTTCCCAAAAAATTCTCTCTTCCCAAAGAATGTATTGCTTTAGATTGCGGAACAGAAAGCTCTCCTGTATGGAGTGAAGGTGGATTTGAAGCCCTTACTCCGAATACAATCTATAAGGAAGGAGCGCGATTTGGATGGATTGGAAATAGATCGGTTCTTTCTGGAAAAATTGTACAAAGAACCTGGGACCCTCTTAGAGCAGACTGTATCTCTATGAATTTTACCGAAGGAGAAGGCCCTGTTCTCAAATTCAATGTACCACCGGGAAAATATCGGGTTTTTCTTATTATGGGCGGTATTCCAAGGGCAAATCGATTCGTGCTTCAGGTAGGAGACTCTACCATCAACACCCACTCCATTCGGGGACGCGATACTGTTATAAACAGAACCTCTATTCTTCATCAGACTGTTGAATGTACTGTGGGTTCTGACGGTCTTTTTATCTCTTTCCCGGAAAAATATGCTATTCTGAATGGTCTTGTAGTATACCCGGTCTCTCTCATAGAGAAAGTAGAACCTCAATTAACCCATCTTATTGAAGAGTATTATCTTCCGGCCTGTATTGAAGTAAAAAAACGTGTCTTAAGCGAAGCAGAGAAAAAATCTTTAGAGGGGAAATTAGAAGAACTCGTTGATACTGCGGACGAAGAGCATAGAGAGGGAATCTTTACTCCTTCAAAAACAGATCTTGCAAAAGGATATACTCCCTTTACCAATATATGGCTCCGTCCGATCTTTCCAGACAGCACACCCTTTCAAGAAGAGCTCTCTTCCTCTATTCAGATCTTTGCCACCCCAGGAGAGTATGAGCCCTTCACCTGTTCTTTACGAACCCATAAAGCCTTAACAGGAGTCCGCGCGGAATGCACTGGATTTAAAGATGCGAAAGGAAGAAAGATTATCTCTGATTCTTCTTGTCCAATCTTTACAGTATCGTATATAAAAGGAAGTGTGACTACACGTCCCAATGGACAGTATAAGATGCAGCCAAAGTTTCTTATGCCCCATACTCCGGAATCTCTTACTGCTGATTTTACCAGAGAATACTGGTGTACGGTTCAAGTTCCGACCAATACTCCTTCTGGTATTTACACAGGCACCTTTACCATCTATGCGGATAATGCTCCTTCTACTGATATAAAGGTTTCTCTTGAAGTTCTTCCTTTTACGCTTCCTCCTGTAACAGATCGTTTCGTAGGATTCTATTGGAGCGAATCCTTATGGCCTGTATCAGAAAAAGAAAATGTGGAAAAACAATTTGCGGATATGGCGGCCCATGGTATTAACGCCACGACCTCTTATGGAGATGGTGCCCGTTTTTTCCTTGATGAAAAGGGAAACCTTAGCGCCGATTTTTCAAGAATGCGGGAGATTATGGAACTGCGAAAAAAATATGGACTTATCGGACCTATTCCCAATACTGGCGCGGGCGCAGGCGCTATTACACGTCTTGGATTTAAACAGGAGACTCCTGAATTTGAAAAAGCCTATGTGGACATGATCAGGATGATTGCAGAAGAAGGAAAGAAAGAAGAATGGCCAGAGATCCTCTTCTATCCTCTTGACGAACCTAACTATCAAACATTCGCAAAGACCGGCGGATACCTATGCCGTCTTATTCACAAAGTTCCAGGCGCAAGAACCTATATCACCACCTATCCTTCCAATATGAATGCTACGAGAAAGCTTGATTCCGAGCTTGATACCTGGCTTGATATTCCTTGTCTTAGCAGGCATACAGAAGAAGATATAAAAACTCTTAAAGAACAGAACAAACCCTACTTCTACTATTCCGGCGCCTATGCCGGCGCACCATACAATCCGCGATATACCAATGGCTTCTTCTTTTGGAGAAGCGGAGCAACCGCCATGTATTACTGGGTATACGCATGGCCTAAAGGAGATGGGTTCTTTGATCTTGACAATAATCTACGAGAGACCGGTGTTGTGGCATGCACTCCTGATGGAAATATTATTTCCACGGTTCTATGGGAAGGAGTACGGGAAGGTATGGATGATTTGAAATATGCTATACTCCTTGAAAAAACCGTAGCTTCCTTAAAACCCGGCTCTCTCAAACAAGAAGGAGAAGCGCTCCTTTCCCGTTTAAGACAGAATATATCATTAGGAGCCACAGGCCGGGGAGAAGATATCGCGGCATTCGGAAAAAATCCCGCGACTATTCAAAACTGGAGAAAAGAGATTGCACTCTTTTTGAAAAAAGCGCAATAACCATCTAAAATCAATAGAATAAAGAATAGCAAAAATTCCACCACACAACACAGGGAGGAAGGATGAAACGGGTAATAACCGTATGCTTTGTTCTTGCCGCATGCTTAGGTATGGGAAGAACCATTGCAAACGCCGCATCTTTTACTATTACAGAATCAAAAGAAGAAAAGGAACGGATTGTAACAGTAACAAATCCATTCTTCTCTGTTGATTTTACGACCCAAGGAGGAAGAATCCGTTCTTTTACCACATTGCCGGATAAAAAAAACTGGACAGACTGGTCTCCTGGAATAGGCGGTTTTTTTGATGACAGAGATGTCCGCACCATGGCTGATTACACTTTACAGGTAAAAAAACGTGCCATGTCCGTTGAACTTCTCTTTGCTAATACTGATCCGCTTGGTATTGTATGGAAAAAGAGTTTTATTGTGCAGGATAACTCACCGTCCATTGCATTTTCGTATGCGCTTACTAGTACTTCCAAAAAAAGTTTCTCCTATGAAACCATGGTACGAAACTTCATATTTCCTGCAGGGAACAAGGTCTCCAAGGATTCCTTTCTTTGCTTTCATTCCGCAGAAGGTATCCAGCAGATTCGCTGGCTTGATCTATGGCGAAAAAAGAAAATAAGCGACCAATGGATTTACAATCCGGTCTATCCATGGATCGCGCTTTTAGATAAAACCTCAAAAACAGGTATTGTCTTTTCCTTTGAAAAAGTTGATAAACTCTATTTCTGGACAAAAGGAAATCGCGCAACCATTGAATGGGCATTTCCTAAAGCCCTTATGCAGCCGAAGAAAAGCTTTTCGTTCCGCGGAACCATTTCATTGGTACAAGGCTTTGATACTGTCTCCTATGCTTCTCAGGACCTTATAGCCGCCATGCAACCAACCTCTTCGGAAACAACCCTTTCTCTTCTTACTCTTTCCCGGCGTTCCGAACCTACCAAGGTACGAACCATGCTTTACACACCTGACCGGGAAGAGGCTATCAATCCTATTGAAACCATGCTTCCCCGTTCTTCCGACCCCTCTCTTCCGATAACAATACAGATCCCCTGGAAAGTTGAGGAGAACAAATCCTTTATTGCTTCTCAGGAACTCTTTTCTGGAAAGACAAAAATCGCAGAATATGAAACACCCTGGTCTCCCTCTGGAAAAACTCTTTCCTCTTACCGCCATCCCACCAGACCCCTTGCAGAAGATCGGATTGCTCTTCATCTTCTTCCCGAAGATATAAAACGCGGATATTTTTGCTTTGATTCTGCATTCGCCGAGACTGTTGCCTCTATATCGCGTCTTGCCTGTGATATAGGAAAAGAGGAACAGGAATGGGTACGGCTCGGAATCTCCGCCTTCTCAGACCTTGGACTAACCTCCTGCAAAATAGTCAAGAGCGATTTTCCCGGCACCATTGAGGTATGGAAAGAAGAAAACAACCGTATTGAACCTGTACAGACTGCCTCTCTCCCCAAAGGAACTGATACAGGATTCTGGATGAAGATCTCCTCCGCAGGAGTGCCTGCAGGAAGGTATTTAGCGCTTCTTGAGGTATCGCCCCTTGAGGCCGCTCCCTCTCAAATAGAGATAGATATCAAGGTATGGGATGTAACTCTTCCAAAAGAAAAACGCCTTGCCTGCACCTTCTTCCACAGCAGTATTGAATCAATCTTCCTGTATCTCTATCCTAAAAAACCTCAAACTCAATGGCCTGTGCTTTGGGAAAAATCTCTTAAAATACTACAAGATTCAGGCCAGAACTATTTTGAATTCTACCCAAGGGCAGGAGTATCCGACAAACTTATTACAGTCGCAAAAAGAGAAGGAAATATTCCAACCCTTGATTTCTCAAAATGGGACCCTTATATTCGCACCGCCAGAAAGTATGGATGCAACAATGCCGTGATCCGTTATATATGGCAGATAAAACCATGGCTCCCTGAGAACTTTTCCTCCCTTTCTTCGCAAGAGCAAGAAGAGATTAGCTTCTCTCTTCTTACACAGATTTACAACCGTCTGAAATACCATGGATTTTCTCGTATTTTTTACTATCATATTGACGAACTTGACCCTGCAAAAATTAATGACGTATGTGCAAAAATGGAGCGTATCCGAAACGTCTGTCCAGAGATTGAATTTGCCGGAAGCGGCTTTGCCAGCACCTCTCTTCCCAAAATGCAACAGGTTGGCCCTTACCTCGGATGGGTAGCGCCCTATTCGGTATCTGACGCTATTTTTGACTGGATAGAAGAGGGCAAGGTTCCGTTACCTCCCAATGCAATTGTTGCTACCCAATTTAGCGCTCAGGCACCTACTGGCACCTACCTTCAGAGCAGAATGAATTACTGGCGCGCCTGGAAACGAAATCTTGGAGGATGCCAAATTTACGGATATAGCACATTCTATCCCAACGAAAAGTATAATGCGGTCTATGCAGGAGATGAAGGACCGGTGCTCTCTCCTGTTGCCATTGGATTTGCCGATGGATCCGACGACTACGAATACCTACGCATGCTTAATGAAAAAATCCTCGCACTTTCAAAGCAAGGAAATAAAAAAGCCGCCCAGAGACTGCAAAAAGAGTTGGAACGAGTCGTTGCTCCGCAAAATGCGCTTCTTACTTGGGAATATTCTTCCCATGCCTCCTTTGTCTACCCGGTTCTCCGTGGGAAAGAGAAAGATCTGCGAGAAGCAAAACAAATCATTCTCAAACTACTTACAAGCCCGTAACCAAAAGAAAAATAGAGAAAATAACTATATCAAACCGATTATTATAGCGAGAAGTCATATACACGAAAAAACCTTCTCTAAAAGATAGATGCTTTTGACAAAATAGAGCAAGTGTGTATAGTTACTTTTTAATGGCTCGCACTACAATGAAAGATAAAAATTTTTTATACTTATGGAGCAGATATGACAACACCCGCTTTCCGCACACAGAGCAATTCTCCCATTATTGGGATTCATCTTGACTTCAAAGGCGTTCTTTTTAAACCATCCTATATTCCCGAAATGATGAGAGATCTCGCGGATCAAGGGGTCAATACTATTCTTTCAGAATACGAAGATATCTTTCCCTTCAAAGGGCTCTCCATATCCAGCGACCCTTCAAAAGCATGGACCCAGGAGATACTTCATTCTTTTCTTTCAGAGGCGGAAAAATATGCGATTGAGGTTATTCCTCTTCAGCAGGCCCTTGGTCATCTTGAATACCTGTTGCGCCTTCCCGAATACCGGCATCTTGCGGAAGAATACCAACATCCGCATACAATTTGTCTCTCAAATCCCGATGCAAAGAGGCTTATCTTTGAAATGGTCCGACAGGTTATGGCCACACACACCAAAAGCCGTTTTATCCATCTTGGAATGGATGAAGCAGACGGACTTGCTTCCTGTCCTAAATGCCAGGCGCTCGGAGGCACTCTAAAGGCATTTATTGATTACCTAAAGGAACTATGCACACTGGTAGAAGAATATGGTAAAACCCCTATTGTATGGACTGATATGCTTCAGGATCACTTTCAACCGGGCGCCTTCAAAGGGCTTGAAAAACGGGTGATCTTTATGCCCTGGGACTACTATCCCACTGAATCTGATAAAACCGCAACTGCCCGTTTTGACGGGCTCCGCGTAAGTAAACAATGGCTTGCAAACCCTTCTGCCCCTCATGCTCCCAATATCTATCCTAAAACCACCTTTAGCGAAGACTGGGCCCCTTCCATTAAAAAACTTGTTCAGCCATACTGGAACAGCAAATGGTTTCTTCCTCTTTTCTATACTGATATCTGGACCAAAATGGGATTCCGTATTATTGGAGCCTCTGCCATGAGGTTCAGCGAGGCAGGCCCTATTATGGCTGCCTTCACCCGAAGCCGCAAAAACTTTGAGGTATGGAAAACCACTCTTCAACGAACCGGACAAATGGGACAAATAGCCACTTCATGGGCGCGGGCTGGTTCTTGGTACCCTCCCAACCATACTACCGATATTCTCTGGCCCTCCATTGCCGATCTTGCCTCTACTATGGGAGCCACGCCAAAACCATTTTGGCCCGAGATTTCTCAACAAACCCTTACCCGTATTACCGATACTCTCAGCAAATGCCGGGAGGAGTGGGGAATTACAGAACAAATCATAGAAGAAATGGAAGAACTTCTTACCTCTACAATACGTACCCATACCTATGAATGGAAAAGCCTTATTCTCACCGCAAAAATTTTACACCTTCATAAAGATTATGAAGAAGCACTGTATGAAGTGGAGAGATTCGGCCCTTCAAAAAGAACCGTGGATACCGAATGGGAAAGAATGATAAAACGCCATGACAGAATCATTGACGCGCTTCGCTCCCTGAAAACCGAAACAAGGAAACATTTCAAAGAACGCTACCATGGAAAGGCCTTTAACGAATGGATTGAGATTCTTTTTGATGTTCCAACAACCAAACTCCGAACAAGCAAAGCGACCTGTAAAAAGATTCTTGCGGAAACTCGGAAAAACTCTTCTCGCATAGCAAAAATCCGCACTCCTTAACCATATCTTTTTTTCTCTTGACAGAGAATTTATTGTGTGATGTAATAAGATAAGTTAAGCGATTAAGCGAGGAGGACAATGAAACCACATTATCTCCGTTTGAAAAAGCTTCTTATCCAAGAAATTCAAAAAAACTTCACACCCGGATCGCGATTCTATTCTCAGAACGAACTAATGCGAATGCATACCCTCAGTTATACCACGGTAAGCCGCGCACTTTCAGATCTAAAACGAGAAGGATATATTTACCGAATACAGGGGAAAGGAACCTTTGTTTCAGAGACAGTCCATCCTCCCACCCAAAATTGCAATGAAACTAATGTAGGGATTCTATTCTCTGATATCCAGTTTCTTCGCAACCCTTTTATTCTTAAGGTTCTTCAAGGAATAGAGAAAGAAGCGAAAAAGCGTCAGCTTCACTTCTTCCTCTACCCTCTCCAGGGAAGAACCATTACAGGAAATATAAATGCAGATCTTGCCTCCTCAATTCAGAAAAAAAGAGTAGACGGCTTTGTTATTATGGATTTTATTAACCGAAACGATGTGGAATTTATTCAGGAACATAACATCCCCATGGTCTTTGCGGGTAACTTTTATGAAGGAGTCAATGCGCCGGCAGTTATGGCAGATGACACCTTCCTCGGAGAACATCTTGCATTAAGCCTGATTCCTGAACATAAAAGAATAGGAATGATCCTTGGTCCTCTTTCGCAGGCGCAAAAACTCGGAGTCATAACCTCAAGCACACTTCTTCTGCAAGGATACCGAAAGGCACTGCAAAACCATGGCATTCCGTATGATCCTGAACTCATCCAAACAAGCAAATACCAGATTGAAGAGGCTGTACTCCTTACTAAAAAAATCCTCTCTCTCCCCAATCCTCCCACTGCCATCATTGTAGTAGACGACCTTATGGCAGAAAAAGCAGAAAAAATCGCATGCGGAAAGGCGTGCATTATTAATACCCATCTCTTGCACTTTTCAGAATCTCTCTATGGCTCAACAATCATAAAAACCCTCTCAATGTTAATAGAGAAGGAAGAAATATTACAGTATCGGATTGTTCTTCCCTACACCCCACACGCGGCATCTCGCCGGGGAGGTGAAAAACCGAATAGACCGCATCGTATTCATAACGCAAAAACATTTTCTATAACGAAATAGCACCCATGGAGGAATCTGTAATGAACCCTATAAACAAGAAGATAAAAAAAACAGGATTTACGCTTATTGAACTTTTAGTCGTTATCGCCATTATCGCCATCCTTGCCGGTATTCTTCTTCCTACACTTTCCAAAGCAAGAGCAAATGCGCGAAAAGTTCAATGTCTCAACAATTTAAAACAGCTTGGTATTGTCTTTACCCTGTATGCGCAGGATTACGATGACTATATTCCTGCCCTTCGTCAACTGACTTCGGGCGGTCCTTACTGGACAGAACCGCTTCTTCAAGGAGGATATTTCAATACTGGAACCAGTAAAAACATTCTTGTCTGCCCCAGCTATTCACCTAAAAAATATACGGCTGGCTATGGCGGAAGAGTCTACGGCTACCGGAGAACATCTCCCTTTGGATATGGAATATGGCTAAAAACATCAAGAATCACTAAACCATCAAGTACCTGGATACTTGCCGATTCAGTAGATATTTCTGCAAAGATGCAGATCAATGAAATAGGATTATCATCAGGGAATAACAAAATCCATGTGCGCCATAATGGAACCGCAAACCTCCTTTTCCTTGATGGCTCCGCAAGAAGTTTTAACAAAGACGGACTTAGAGAATTCGGATTAACCAATATTCAAGAATAAAAAAGTCTTCTTGCCGCGGAAAAAAAGTAACAAATCTTTTTCCAATAAGAAGAAAAGTTGTATATAAAGGGAAAAAAAATATGATGTTTTGCGATTCGCAGAAGATCTTAAACCCAGAAAGGAGCATTCTATGGCACTTCACAAGAAAATCGTTCTTTCTCTCTTCACTCTCCTTCTTACAGGAATGCTTCTTCCTATGAACAGCGAAAGCGCGGTTACCTTGCGAACCTTAACAGAAGAGGGAAAAACTCTCTTTGAGATTGAAAACAATCATTTCAGAATGAAGATTTCTCCCTCTTCCGGAGGAAGAATATCCTCTTTATATGATAAAAAGGCAAAGACAGAACTCCTCTATTGGACCAAAGCCCTCGGCGGCCTCTGCGATGACAGAGGAGAAGCCACGCTCGGTATATACAAAGCAGAGATAAAAAAGAATTCTTCTGAAGAGGTTGAAATTCTCCTCTCATTCTCTACATCCCTCGGAATCCAGTATGAAAAGAGTATTACTGTCTTTTCTAATAAACCTCTTTTTCAGGTAGATTACACCATCTCAAGAGTTGATGGAGATCCGCTTGATTTTACCTATATGATGAGAAACTTTCTTCTTCCTGGCGGAAAACCTCTCTCTGATAAGATTTTTTATTGTTATGATACTGTGGAAGGACCAATAAGAATTCCCGGCTCTCTTCTTGAAAAAAACCATTATGTGCGAAATCCGGTACATGGATGGCACGGATGTATAGATACAGAGAACAAAGCGGGAATCGCGGTACTTACCGAAGAAGAAAAAGTTGATTACTTCTATTATTGGACTGGAGAAAAAACATTTCCTTCCTTTGAATGGACCTATAAAACAGTACGATTAGAACCAAGTAAACCTTTTTCCACGAAGATCTATTTCATCCTTACAAATGGTCTTCAGGGATACTCTGATATCACAAAAGAATATGCCCTTTATTGTGAAAAAGAAGAAGATCCACAACATGCAAAAAACATAACATTTCTAACCCATGCGCAAGCATTATGGAGGGATCTTGATCTTACCTCAATGCCAATACTCAAAAGCTCTATCTGGGATTTGGAAGGAAAGAAGATTAATGATTTAGATGATGCCTTCTTCCGCCTTAGAATTCAAGATGGCACAGAGACAGTCAAACAGCAATGGAACGCTCCCAAAGAAGGAACCTATGTTATACAACAGGAAATTTTCTCTGCAGGAAACAGGTTAGGAGGAAATGAATCCCCCTTTATCGCAGGAAAAGCAGACGGAACGTTTGTAAGGAAAGCTAAAACTCTTCCTCCTCAAGAATTTATTCTGAAACTTACAGCCGAAGATATTAAAAATGGGTTTGTACCGGCATTCGCTCCTCCGGCAAATAAACCTGCCTCTTCCATTCAGGAAGTACGGCTTCTTCTTGGCAAAGGCGATACAGAATCTTCGGAGATCTTTCTCTATGGATTAAGAAAGATTGATCAGCTTACAATCTCACTGGCGGCCTTACGCAATGAGAAAGGAGAGATCATTTCTCATCTGCCTCTCTCTCTTCGTCTACAACAAGAATCTCAGATCCTTCCATTCAACGGAACACTCTCCCTTTCTGAAAACACACCCCTCTCTCTTTGGCTTACAGCGCACGCAAACTCTCTTCCTCCGGGAAAGTACAGAAGCGCTATTCAATTTCAACAATCTCCTCAAACCCTCTATTCCCTTCCTGTTATACTTACAATAGATGAAAAAAGATTACCCTTGAAAACCCTCTCCTATTGGATGCATTATGATATCTATTCAATCCTTGCAATCAACGGATCTCTGAACAATAAGAAAAAAAGTCTTGAACTATGGCCACATTATGTACAAGATCTTGTAGAACATGGAGTAGATGTGCTCTGTTTTCAGGATTATCCGAAAAAACTGCCTCTTATCCCCTTTGTAAAAGTAAAAGAGTTTCAAGAGGGATACCTTCCTGTTCTGGATTTTACCGAAACAGATGAGTTTTTAGAGATTGCGATCAAAGGCGGACTCCGCAAAGCCGTACTCAGATACAACTGGTTCTCCCGAGACTGGCTTCCACAGAATTTTTCAAAAGAAAAAAATCCTGAAGAATGGGAAAAAGCCGCTCTATTCATGGGGAAACAGGTATCCTCTTATTTTGAAAAAAAAGGATTTGAACTCTTCCTCTATTTAGTAGATGAACCAAGAACCGATGCCGCGGAATCTATTATTGAACGGATATCGTTTGCCAAGAAAAGTTGTCCCAACGCAAAAATTGCCGTATCACTCAGCGCAATGACTCCAGAATTCATCCAAAAACTCACTCCATTCATTGATATCTGGGAATTCCAGAGAGGATCTGCGATAGAACTCTTTCTCCAATGGTTGGAAGAGAAGAAAGTAACAAGAAAAAAGGAAGATCTTATCGGATTCTATGGGGGCGCGATGCTTTCCCAATCTTATCTTGCAGGACGATTAAAAGCATGGGAAGCATGGCATCTTGGACTTTCATTTTACTCTGACTATGCCTATATAAGACCGGGAAATAATGAATATCGCGTTTTTTCTCCCGGAATAAAGCCTATACCCTCTCCTGTATGGGAAGGAATCAGAGATGGAAACCGCGATTTTGAATACCTTTCTCTTCTCTCTTCCCTCCTTGAAAAAGCAGAAAAAAATGGAACGCTTCCTAAAGAAAAAATCCTCTCTATTCAACAACAGCTTCAATCACTTATTGGAAGCAAGGGCCTTCTCAAATGGATTGCCAGAAGCAGAACAGGATTTCTGTACCACCAGATTGAAACTGATCCCGAATCTCTGCGAAAGGCAAAAGAAATCGTCTTTCAACTCATTGACGAACTTTCTCAGAAATAGGAGGTACCATGAAAAAAATCATTATTTGCACTATCGCACTCATAGGAATAAGCCTTCTTTCCTCGGGATATACAGAAGAAAATCTTCTGAAAAACCCAGGTTTTGAAGAAGGACTAACCGACTGGCAACCAAGCCTGCCCGCATCTGTAAGTGCGGAACTTGATACCACAATAAAGAAATCAGGCGCTCAAAGTCTTCGCCTCTCAACAGAAGAACCTGCGAGCGCAAGTTTCAGGCAAAGAGTCTCTACAGAACCTTCTACTGCTTACACCCTCTCGTGGAATATTAAAACAGAAGCGTTTAAGGTTGCCCAGGCCACATCGGGAAGCGCCTTTGCCACGGTCTATACGATTCAAAGAGACGAAAACAATAAGGTTGTCTATGGCGGCAAAATTATTCAGGCAAACCAAAAGGTATGGCTTAGAGGAAGTCAATATACCGGACAAAACATAAAAGAAGATATGGATTGGAGCCTTTTTTACTTTACCTTTGAAACGTCTCCTTCCACAAAAAGTTTAGAAATTTTTCTCTGTCTCGCTTTTGGAGGAAGAGCAACAGGCAAGATATGGTTTGACGACATTTCCTTTGCTCCTGCAGAAAAAAATGGAGAAAAACAAGATTCTTTACAATGGAAATATAGAGATGAAGAGAGATCTCCCGCCTTCTCTGAAGAAGAAAAAAAAAAGGGCTATCTTCTCTTTACACGCAACTGGATGGAGACCCTCTTTCCAGAATCCCTTCCAAAACCCGGAGAAATAAATAAAACCCTCTCTTCTTTCGGTACTTGGGGAGAATATGAACCTCTTCTCTTTGCAATACGAAGCCTGCAACCACAAGAAGAAATCAGCATCACTCCTTCCGCACTAATAGAAAAAAAAGGCCGGCAGGTTATTCCCCCGGAAAATATAGAGATACGGACAATACGGTTTCTTCCGAAAAAAATGGAGGGAGGAGTCATCCATGCGCCAGTACTTCTTGAACCATTCAAAAGAATGGATATTCCTCAAGATACCACTCAACCCTTCTGGATCACCATTGCTATCCCAGAAGGAATCACCGGCGGTCTCTATCAAGGAACTATCTCCATCTCTTCAAAAAATGGGCAACCTACAACCCTTCCTCTTGAAATAGAGGTCTTTCCCTATCATCTCCAGGAACCAAAGAATATCTTCTGGGGAATGTTTGATGGAACACAACATTTCCTCCCTCATATCCGTAAAAAAGAGTATTATAAGGAGAAATTTACTGATATGCGGGCCCATGGAATGAGCACGGTCTTTCTCTTTGGAGCCGGCATTCCTCTCTCTCTTTCCGCAGAAGGAACACTCTCTCTCGCTATGGACAAAGCAGAAGAATGGAAAAGAGTTATGGAAGCATATACCGCGGCAGGATTTCCTCTTCCGATCATCATTGATTCCACGGTCTTCCGATTTCCTGAAAAGAATATTACCGAACAGAGCGATTTTGCGGGGCTCTACAAAAAAGCCTGGGATCTCTATAAAGAAGAGAGTAAAAAAGAAAAGTGGCCTCCCCTGTATGTACAGCCTCAGGACGAAATGTTTTCTGGAAACAAGCTTCCAAAAATAATGAAATTCCTTCCTCTTTTAAAAGAAAGCGGAATCACCACTGTAGCGGACCAGGCAAGTCGGGCAACTCCGGCAATGATCACGGAAGTCTCTCCTTACATAGATATATTCATCTATAATTCTGGTCCTTTTGTAAATGGAGCTTACTACCGTGAAGAATGGGACAACTTTCTTGGACAACGCCATAATAAGGAGAAAGAAATCTGGTACTATGGATTCGCCTCTTCTCCATGGCATCCCGAGGCAAACCGTTTTGCCTATGGGCTTCTTCTGTGGCAAACAGGTGCCACAGGCATGATTACCTATGCTTATCAGCGGCCATACCATACCTCGGGAAGAGATATGTACGACGATACCAAAGTTCCGAAGAACAACTATCTTTACAGGTATCCCACCACCAACGACGCACCGGGCGGACCAACACCAGGCTGGGAAGGAGCGCGGGAAGGCGTTGACGATTATAAATATCTCTTTACCTTTTTTCAAACAGCAGAGAAAAAAAAGAATGCTTCCTCAGCTAAAACCCGAACTATAGCCGCAAAGGAAGAGAAAGAAATTCGCGATACTCTTTCCCGGATGGCTTTTGAAGGTCTTCCAAGAGGAGAAGGGTCGTGGACAGGAGGAAAAAGAGTTCTTTCGCCTTCTCTCGGACAACTTAGCGGAACTCCTAAAATCATGAATGGTATCTCATTTGAAGATTACCAATCCCTCCGAAAAACAGTTGCCGAAAAAACTCTCTATCTTCTTACTCTTCCTGAATAGAGCCGCCTGATTCAAGCCGTAAAACAGCCACTACAAGAGATTGGGCGGCGGCTCGGAGCCCTTCTTCATTGGGAAAACCGTCATAGACAGGTTCCTGTCTATGGAAATATTTCTCCTTCCAGGAAGAGTCCATGGTATATAACGCATATAGATCCAGTAGCGCCGCTCCCCGGCGTACCGCCACTTCTCTTGCCGCCTCTGCATACGGAAGGAGAGTCTCTGGCCAAGGCATTGAAGGAAACGGTGTAACGGCAAGAATCTGTTTAGCACGAGAAGAAAGTAAAAAAAGCGAGGCATCATACGAAGATTCCCACTGCTCTAAAGGATACCTCTTTCGTAATGGATCCAAAGGCGGAAACCAGACCGCATAATCCAACTCTTTCTTCAAAGACTCTGCAAGGAAAAGAATATCGGTAAGAAGAGAAAGTTTCCCTGAAAGAGCTTCACAGGGAATCCTCTCTATAACAACAGGATGGTTTTCTTTCTGAAACGCCTGGATACAGTGCTTTTCAAAACCAGGAGGAACTCCGCCTATAAGGGATATTTTTGTAGATCTACTTCCTAAAGAAGACGATGAAACACGATAGGATGGAATTGTTACCACCACAGAAGATCCTGTTGAGCTCTCAAAGAATGGACCATTCACCCGAATATCGTGAAGATCTGAGAGCGAAAGCTCTTTTATTGGAAAGGAAAGCACCTGTTCTGTACCAAAAAAAATCTTAAGGCCCTCTCTTCCTGTCCGCACAATTCGTTTCCTTGAAATACCCGGAAAAAGTATAAAAGATTCTCCCTCGGAAAGAGAAAGTTCCAATGGTTCTGAAGCAACATTCACCAATTCAAAGGGAATAGAGACCTCTTCTCCCGCACGAAGAAGGGAAGGATGAAAAAGCCTCCGCACCCTAATAGGAGAATCAACAACCTCTTTATTCGGAAGAATCTGTTTTTCATAGATTGAAACCTTCCCCTTATTTGACACCTTCAACCGAACATCAAGGGGCTCGTTCCCTAAAAAGGTTTGTTGAACCATTGGTCCTTTATATCTTTTCTCTCCAATAATCCATTCCCACGACTCTGCTCCAGACGAGAGGCGGCCATCAAGAGTAAGAGAAAAAAATGGAGTTCCATTAAATCTGTAAGGTCCTGCCACATCCGCGGTAAATCCCGAAGCAACCAAAGAACGGTATTCTTCCACGCAAATAGGAACTGCGGAAGAAAAAGATTCATTGAAAGAAGTTTTATCCCAAAAAACCTTACCGTCCGCAAAAAATCCTATACCGGTAATCGTTCCGGAATTTCTCCATCTCTTCAAAGGCACCTCTATTCTGCACCACCTTCCAGAAGGAGGAAGGGGACCCATCTTCTTTTTTTCTATTCCTTTCCAAGAAAAACTCTCTTCGCCCCATGAAAAATAGACCTGTTCATTCCTACTCCGTACCTCTATCATCACCTCTTTCGGCATATCATTCGGATCAAGGAAGAGATATTGAATAAGAAGATCGTCCTTTCCAAATGGAACAGAAGGGTTCAACATAAAAGAATGAAGAAGAGATTCTGCGGGTTCATGGGTATGTGCATACATACCGCTTATTACCGGATCAGAAACCCAGCGCCACGACCCATGCGTAACCGCGTTAGGAAGATAGTAATCTTCAAGAAGAAGACGTCCTTCGGCAGGCAAGGAACTTATAGGAGGAGATGGAGCAGAAGGGTTTCCATAATAAAGCCAGCATGTCTCCGAATCTGTGGCATCAAAAAGAATATCCGCCTCTTTTCTATCCCAAGAAAGGGTAATGATTCTGGCGCGTTCTTTTCCGTTAGCATCAATAATTCTTATATCTTTTCCCTTTCTTGCGGCAGAAACGCGTAAAGAAAGAGAGAGACGCGCATATACTTTCTCCATTGGTACAGGAATCTGTTCAATACGAAGAAGCACCCGCTGAGACCAGTCTGGGTTCCACCATGCTCTACATGGAACCGCCGTAATAAGCACAATACATGTCATACATACCATTCTTCTCATTTCATATCAATCCTTCTTATTTTTACCGCAATATCGCGAGAAAAATCCGGTAAGAGAAAAGAAGCCTCCTTTCCAAGATTCTCCTCTCTCTGAAGAGTTATTTTTCCGGTCCAGGGATCCCATATTTCAACAAAGTACAATCCTTCTTCAAACCCGGGAAAAAAGAGCTTAGAGCCCTGCAACCGCACAGATGTTTCTGCTGGAACACGCATATTATAAAGATGGGTATCATATACCCAAACAAATCCTGACTCTTCATTCCGTATTCCTATAGCATCCACCCATGGGTTCCCAGAAACTGTAATACCCGCAGCCTGATATCCCTTTTTTCGGCGATCCTCTCCATCCCAGAATAAAGAAAACGCACGATAATGGAAATAAAGGTCGTAATGGTGAATAAAGGGCCACCACCAAAAAAGCGCGCTTCCAAACATAGGAAGCATAGAAGAAGACCAAATTCCAGCATGAAGGTTATTTTCAAGAAGGGTACGGGTTCTTCCCACGCCAAACTCATTCACCATCATCGGCTTCTGAAAAACAGAACGGACCTTCCAATAATTCCTCATAGAAGAAACCTGGCGCACGTCATAGGCGTTTCCTACAAGAGATTCCAACTCGGGGATCGGCCATACATAAGGATCTACATCCCGACGACAGTAATGCGTTGTAGTAAGATGGTTCCATGGATCTATGGACCGAAGAAAGGAAATAATCTCTTGATGCCATTTTCGTACCTGTAAAGTACTGTAACCTGAAGTCAGATCCACCTCATTCCATAATTCCCAAAATGCAATATTAGGAGAATATGCCCATCGCGCTGTACTGTAATAAAGCCGTTTTTTCATATATTCCCGTGCCTGTTCATTGGTAAAAAATTCTTCCGGCGAAGAGAGCATCCCTCCATTCAACACATTATAGGGGTTATCCCACCATTCTGCGTCTGGCCGTACACTTAACTGTCCATGATTAGCAAGCGTAAGAGTAAAGAAAATTCCCGACTCTTTAGCACGCTCAAGAAGATAATCAAGACGCCATGCATTTTCAAGACTGTATCGTCCTAATCCCCTGTAATGTCGTCCATACGAAGGATTCCATTCTAGGCCAAGCCACCATGCAGAACTCCAAATACGGGCATAATTCTCGCCTGCTGCTTTCATCAGGGGAAAATAGCTATCATACGCATAGGTCCCTTGGTTTTTTTCAACTCTGAATGCGTACGGATATGCAGTCCGAAGATCATCTGGTGAACGAAGCGTATGTCCAATAGGATACATAAAAGTTCCATCAGAAAAGGAAAGCCAATGAGGATCTTCCGAATCCCATTGAACAAAGCCACGATACACGCTTTTTTCTACAAAAAACTTTCTTACTGCGGTAGAAATAGTCTCGTTTCCTTTGCAGACCTCTATTCTGTATCTCCATTCGCCCTCTTCTTCTGGCGTAAATCTTACCTTCCATTCGCTTCGTCCCACGGCATACAGTTCCTCGCCGGACGTATCAAGAGTTCGGAGAAAATCATGCGAAAAAAATCCCGGTACCCGTATGGTTCTTCCCGAAGGAGAAGAAAAAATCCCCTCTACATTTGCCTTCTCCACATCAAAAGGATCATCCACTGATTGAGAAAGTTCAAAAGTTGCCTCAAAAAGTTCGTACTTTCCAATACAAGGCGGACCATCGCGAAATTCACAAAAATAGATCGCGGTATCCTCTGGTCCCACGGGCTGAAACCATACCTCTATAAGGAAGGTATCCGAAGAAGAACTCGGAAAGGTAAGGAAAAGTCCGCATTCTGCAATGTCGCGTTTAGAATAGGCATCCCATGCCTTCAAATGTCCTTCGGAACGCCATTGACCGCTCTCCGCGCTTAAATCAAGTTCTATTCTTTTTCGGTCTCCCGGCTGTAGCATAGCCGCGCTTCCCTGAAACCATCGCCACTGAAAATCTTTCAGATAGGGAGTACATTCAACCGGCATCCTTGACTCTTCAGGGCACGAAATCGTAATCAATACCTTGTCGTAATCCCTCCAATCAAAGGGACCAGAAAGAAAAAAGAGTGCGGAACTAGAGTTACGCATACGCACCTCTGCGGAACCATTGTGATCCAAAGATTCAATAACACATCCTTCCATAGCCTTCCATTGCAAAGGCGCGTTTGACCTCTTCAAATCCTCTGAAAATATTGTAGGCGCTCCACTATAAAAAAAGAAAAATACGATAAAAAGAGCATATCTTAATTTCATTTATTCTCCAGGATCTCCTCAAGTTCGTATCTGATTATTTCTTTCTCTTTAAGATAGGCTCCAACTACCGGCGCTGATAATTCCGCGGTAAAAGAGACCGAAGAAATCTCCTGCCTTAAAGAAGAAAGAGGCTCTTTCCATTCTTTCATACGTTCCTCGCTCTTCTCTACTGAAACCTTAGGGTAGACCTCATCAACATTTCTGGATGGTTCGCATACGATAGTGATTAACAGAGGTTCTCGCGCCTCATGCTGAAATATATATTCACCGGTACGCGCTATCTTCACATAAGAATCAGGGAAGCAGGATACTACCTTTCCTCCGCGGCCAGGCCAAGTTACAGTAACACGCCAGCCAGGCGTTACACTCTTCACTGTAATAAGAACCTTTCCCTCTCCTCCTTGACCACGTTCAAAAAAACGAAGAACCGAACAGCCATCTCCTCCTCTTTCCATAACCGGAAAGAATGCCTTCCATTCCTTCAAATCCATAGAACGAAGAGAAGAAGAAGGCAGAGATTCCTTCCAACAGGCAGTAAAAAAAGCATCCTTCCTACTTTGAAATGCGGGAGGTTCAAAAGAAGAAGGCGCATCCGGCGACGCAAAGGAAAGATTGCATTGTAAAGGAGAATCTGTATTTCCAAAGAGCTGTATTGAAAGCGATGCCTCCCGATACACAAGGTAATTCCCTTCAGAATTCACGCTCTTTTCTTTAGAAAGGTGCCGCACTTCAGACACAATTTTTCCCAACAGTAACGGAGGCGATCCAGAAGAAGGCGCGGGTAAAGAAAAGAAGAAACGATCTTCTTTCATTTTTTCCAACTCGTCTGCGGCATTTTTTGCTATTGCCGAAGTGGATTTTTCTACAAGATCTATAAAAATCTTCTCTGCGCGATCGTACTCGCCCAGTGCGGACAGAACCTTCCCCAATTGAAGATGCGCACCATACTCCTTTGGTTTTTCCTGTACATACGGAGCAAGAATTTGGACTGCAGATGCCGCATCGCCTTGCTTTTCATAACAAAGAGCTAATTTTGGAGTATGCTGTCGCTGTCCGGATTCTACCAAAAGAAGAAAAAGCGGAAGAGCCTTCTCATACTCTTCAAGCCGAGAGAAATAGAGGTTCGCCTCACGCAACAAAAGAGTATTACGCAAAGTGCTTTCAGGATAATTTTCTCTGAATTTCCGATATCCTTCCGCCTTCTTTTGAAGAATCTCTCGGGTTTCCGGAAGACGATACCAAACCGCTTCAGTTAAACGGAATGCGGTCTGTTCCGCCGCCAGAGTTCCAGAAACATTAGAAAGAATAGATTCAAGAAAATTTCTTGATTCTTCCACAGCCCTATCTGGAAAGGTAATCTGAATAAGACGTACCGCGGTATCAAGCGCCCATCCTGTCTGGCGGTCCCCGGGAAAGGCAATAATTGTTTGAGCAAAAAGTTCTGGCGGACATCTTCTTGATGATGCGAGTTGCCTACATATCCTAAATGAAACAACTCCTTTTCCTCCCGCAGTAGATTCTGCCTGTTCCACCGCCTTACACAATGCCTCTGAATCACCGTTCCTTGCCTGCCGTATCGCGGCAAGAACAGAACCTGCCACAGGATGCTCCGAAAGAGTCTTCTGTGCCTCTTCATATTCTTTCTTATCAAGAAGTTCTTCCAGAGAAAATGCTATCTGAACCAATCTATTCAAAGATGGTTCAGAATATTTAAGAGCATGCAGGTATGCATCAACTGCAAATGCCTCTTCTTCAATAGCAAGAAGCGCATTCCCCAACCTTAGAAAGAGATCGCCATCTTCTGGAGCGTACACCGCGGCATTCTGGTAAGCAATAACCGCAGCCTGAAAATTCTTCTCCTGGACGCGAAGAGTTCCAAGATTTTTTTCTCCTTCCGCAATATTTCTTTTTATTGCGGAAAGAAGAGAATGATTTTCTCCCTCCTTCTCAAAACGCAGAAGAAGAGAACGCGATACAGAAGCCAGTTCAACCCATTTTTTGTTCTGTCTACACAGAGAAGAAAAAGCTCCGAAAGCCAAATTTACCTGCCATTGAATTTTCAGGGAATCCTCTGAAAGATATTGTGTAAAAAGTAAAATAGCTTCTTCGCTTTTTTTTAATGATTGTGCGCAACGACCAAGATACAGCAAAGATTCTGTATCTCCGGGATATTCTTTCCTCAGCTTTTGAAAGAGAGCCTGCGCCCTCGTAAATTTCTCTTCCTTAAAGGCAGTAAGCGCTTTCTGAAAGGTTTCATTACGGTCCGCGCCTTCTATAAAAAGACTTCCCGCCACAAAGAAGAAAAGAAGAAGAAAAATACTCTTTTTCAACATATCTTCAAAAGTAAGGAAAGAGAAAATCGCACAATCTTTAATCTGTTAAGTCCGCCCACTGTGGAATCTCCCGCACAATAAGAAAGTATTACCATATCGTCGTCAAAAGCAAGAGAAGTATAACAGTACCATCCCTCTGGATCGTCTTCTATAACTATACTCGGCGACCAACTGCGGCAATCATCGCGAGAAACCGCCACACAAAGCGGAGAGCGGCAATGCGCGGGAAAAGGATGTCTTCCGGAATGATCGTTCCACACCATGATAAAAAAGGTTGTTCCGGGAATACGACGGATAGTGGCGGGAGAGATAGGAGAGACGATTTGCGAAGGTCTTGCAGAAGACCAGGTTTCTCCTCCATCGGACGAAAAGGATTCATACTGAACCCCTCTATCTGTACGCATCCACATATAGAGTCTTCCATCAGAAAGTTCCACCACTCCCGGCTCCTGTAAACCGGTTTCCGATCCTTCGGGTCCTTCAAGTCTGCTTTGAGATTCTTTCCAGCTCTTCCCGTGATCATCGGAAAAAAGAAGAAACGAGATCCCCTGTAAATGCCATGTGGCGGCAGTGCCGTCAACACAAGGATGCCATGCCGCGGGAATGAGAATACGGCCGTTGGCACATTGGATCGCCCGATCATTGTTGATTACATGGTACTGTTTTGTAGGCGTAACATAAACCCAATCTCCAAAACTACCAAAATTGTCCTGTGAACAACGTACCCTGAACCTAAGGTCGTCCCATGCATTTCTTACTCCATAAAAAAAGAGATCTTCTCCTGTAGCAAGCCGAAGAATACTTACCGACATCATGTTTCCTTTTCCTTCTCCTGCAAAGAGAATCATTGGATCGCTCCATGTTTTTCCTTTATCAATGGAACGCATTCCCGCAATATGAGCGGAAGAATGATCTCTTGATCCGCCGGTAAATGCTGACCATGCAAAAAAATAAGATCCATCGTCGCAGACTCCAAGAGACCCCTCAGAATTTCTTGGAGATTCTCCCGAAGGTTCCTTTACAAAGAGAGTCTCAGGAAATAACATAGCCTCCTCCTATGGAAAGAATTACTATACACGATCTCATCGCTCCAATAATGATATTGTAGTATCTTTCTTATTCAAAAGGTCTGCCCAAGAGAAAAATAGAGAACGCCACTGCTGTTTCCGCCAAACCCATATCCGATAAAAAGCGTACCGAGAACCGTATCAACAGAGGCAACTACACTTCCCGAACGTTTCAGATCCTCAAGAGAAATATCATCTCTTCTCTGCCATACATTCCCTGCCTCAACCGATCCTCCAAGAGAAAGCCGCAATGGTAAAGAAAGATCGGAAACACGGTAAAGATAGATGATTTTCGCAAGTCCGAAAAACTGGCCGCGCCACTGCTCGGGCGCATACCCGGAAAGATGGAACAACCCTCCCAATGAAAACTGATCAAAAAAGGGTATCTCATTGCCAGTGTTTCCTCCTCCGGAAAGCCCCACTATCGCGGTATGCCGCCTCCAAGAAAAGGGTTTCAGAAAAGAAAACGAAACCTTATCATACGAAGGAATATTCCTTCCCTTGCGCGCCATATCAATACCATACTCCATACGGAACCCTTGACGTGGAACACGCACATTATCCAAGCGATCGTAAAGATAATTGGCAAAATAAAAAATTCTCGTATCATTATGCCTCACAAAAAGCGGCGACCCTATTTCTACTCTCGCGTCAATGGAATCCCGTCTTATTCCCATTTTTATCCGGGAATAGGGTTCCCATTGAAAACCTGCTTCAACACCCGTGGAAATCTGGCTCTTCTTATATCGCGCTACAAGATCGTATCCTTCGTACACATCATAATAAGTTCCTTCTCCCTCGGCAAACGGCGATATAAAGATCTGTCCCGAAGGAAGAATCGGCTGATAAAACTCGCTCCTCACCCTACGAATCGCGCCAATCTGAAGTTCGTTACGCCACTCGCCTCCTAACCGATTCATCTCTGTCATCATTATACCAGTAAGAAAATTATATCTTCCGCCTCCGGCAAAATCATCTGAAAGATTAAACCCAAAACGGATATAATCTGGTCCCCAGGGCTTTTCTTTTGGTTCTATCACAAGGGTTCGTTTCTCTCCTGCCCCAAGAAAGCGAAAATCTACCGAGGAAAACCATCCCAAATCATAGATTCTTCCGAGATCTTTGTACAGCGCCTCCCTTTCAATCCGGACTCCGGGCTCTTGAGACACACGGGCGGAAATAACCTTCGGCGAAATTCTACCTGGACTTTTTACCCTAACCTCCTCTACAACAGCATCCGTAGTATCAAAAGTTTTCTGTGCCGCCATCCACTCCTGATAAGACTCCTCAGAAAGCGAAAGTTCTGCGAGAAGATCCTTCATACGATAGGCAGACTCTTCTCCGATAGCGCTAATCTCCTTCCATTTATCAAAATCCTGAAATGATACTTTTTCAAGCACAGGAGAGATAAAAAAATCTTTCTCAGTAAGAAAGGAAGATTGTTTCTTTACATTCTGAAGAATCATAATATCCATAACCTGCAAAGAAACATTCAAAGCAGAAGTTAGGGTATCTCGTTGAGCAAGAGGAGCTCCTACCTGCACTGCAATCACAATATCAGCTCCCATTTTTTTCACAACCTCAACCGGTAAGTTGCACACAATACCGCCATCAACCAAAATACGGCCATCTATCTCTACAGGGCTAAACATCCCGGGCACTGAAATACTCGCACGGATCGCCTGCGCAAGACTGCCCTGTGAAAGAATCACCATTTCTCCGGATTCAAGATCTGTGGCAACCGCCCGAAAAGGAATGGAAAGATCGTTAAAATTCAGGGGATCGGGAATCTGAAGTGTGTTTGTCTGAAGCATCGTAGAGAGTTTCTGACCGCTGATAAAACCGCGAGACATTGAAACACGATCTTTTCGCAATCCTACTTCCGCACCAAAAAGATATTTCTGTTCATCTTCCTTTGAGCGAAACGACGCCTGACTGCGAGGAGGACTATCGCGAAAAATGTCATTCCAGTCAACACGGGAAAAGATCTGTTCAATCTCTTCCGGAGAATAACCCGCGGCATACAATCCTCCTACTAACGCTCCCATACTTGTACCCGCAATATAATCTATGGGAATACGTAAATCCCGGAGTACCTTCAATACTCCTGTATGTGCCATTCCACGGGCACCGCCTCCACCAAGTACAACTCCGATCTTCGGTCTCGCAGAAATAGATTCGGCAAACAACCTTTCCCACGGCGCGATCATCACCACACAGAGTACCAACCATATCCTAAAAAGAGAAAAAACTGTGAAGGCCCTCATAGAAAGAGTATACCAGTTTCTCTGATACCGCGCATACCTTCTTTCACGGAACTACAGAAGCATTATTCTTCAAATCTTAAGATATCGTACTCTTCGTGCAGATGAAAATTCACCTTGGACAAGGCTACGGAAGAAGAGAGTTCAACTCCGCGAAAATAGGAGTCAGGAAGATGATAAGAATAGTCATACCGGCAAAAAGCAACGCGCCATTGGCTTCCGGGTTCAGGGGAAGAGGCGGTTTTTGAAAAAGCCGAAAAGGGTATCGCCACCTCTGCGATCCATCCTTGGTCTATATCTTCCCAGTTATTCAATGTTCCTTCTATTGTTACCGCGCTTTTCATCCCCATATCGCGATATGACCGTTCCAAAGAACCAAAACCGCGACGCGGAAAGAAAAGTTCAAGCCGGGTATTCAATGGAGTTACATGGAACTCGTAAAAATGATGCTTTTTAAGATCTGGCTTGATAAAAATTTCAAAGACATCATCTCTCCATGTCGGGTCATTATGTTCTGTAAGAACCGCATAAATATCCTTATCATCCATCTCTGCACCCACATAAAGAAATGTATCGTCCCATAATACCCGAACACGGGTAGCGCTTACTGCCGGCATTACTTTATTCTGCTCGTTCCAGGTATAAAATCCATCCACTACCTCTGCATTCTTCCATTCCTTTTCATTGAGTTTTCCATCAATCGCTATCTTCTCAGAAACCTTTTTTGCATGCACAATCCTCTTTTCCATAAGAAACCCTTTGTGTAAAGAACCGCGATGTAATCCCTGTAAATTACCATTGCTCCAGAAACCCTCTCTTTCATTTTCTTTTTTTTTCTCCCCATGCCTATCATAGGAAAAAGCCTCTTATTGTCCCTTTCTAAAAAACACATTATACTATATTTTTCTTGAAAGATAGCCGGGACTATAACCACTCCTCGCCCTTCAGAAAAGAATACCATCGCGAATGAAGGAAAAGCCGCTATTCAAGAGCTATCAAGAGATTCCTATAGCTATTGCATAGTAAGATCACAAAGGAGCACGCCGCACCATGCCGCACAAGATTGTTAAAAGAGTTGTTTCTTCCTTTTTAAAAGGCTGGAACCAGGACTGTGGCTATAAAAGCATCCTCATTCTTGCGTTCCCCCTTATTCTCAGTACCGCAACATGGTCAATCCAACAGTTCGTAGACAGAATGCTTCTCTTGTGGTATTCCACCTCTTCGGTTGCCGCTTCCATGCCTGCGGGAGCTATCAACTTGGCTACAATGGCAGTTTTTATCGGAACCGCCTCATACGTCAATACCTTTGTCGCTCAGTATTACGGAGCAAACCGACTGATAAAAATAGGACCCTCAATATGGCAGGGAATCTATGTGGCGCTAGCAGGAGCCCTACTTCATCTTATCCTTATTCCTCTTGCAGTGCCGCTCTTTTCTTCCATGGGACATGCTCCTGAAATAAGAAATCAAGAGATTATCTACTTTCAAACACTCTGTCTTGGTGCCTTCCCTGTAATCGCGGCCTCTTCCTTCTCTTCCTTTTATTCCGGAAGAGGAAAACCCTGGCCGCTTTTATGGATCTCTTTTTTTCAAACAGGAATCAATCTTCTCTTTGATTATCTGCTGATCTTTGGAAGAGCGGGTTTTCCGGAAATGGGAATAAGGGGCGCGGCTCTTGCTTCAGTCATCTCCGCCTATTCTGCGCTTGCTTGCTACTGCATTCTTCTCTTCAGACCTTCCTATACCAAAGTATTTCATCTTCTACACGGATGGCGATTTAACCCAACAATCTTCCGCCGCCTGATACGATTTGGATTTCCCGCGGGGATACAGTTCTTTATGGATATAAGCGGATTTACAGTTTTTCTGCTTCTCATTGGAAGACTCGGCACCATTGCACTGGCGGCAACCACCATCGCCTTTAATATTGGTTGGCTTGCTCTTACGCCAATGAGTGGAATCGGTATCGCAATTTCAACCCTTGTAGGACAACGGCTCGGCATGAACAAACCAGAGCTTGCGCAACGAAGTGTATGGTCGGGATTTCACTTCTCCGGCCTTTATATGGGAATTATCGCGCTTCTCTTTCTTACTGTTCCCAATATCTTTCTTTCACCCTTTCTTGCAAAAGCATCTCCCGAAGATCTTCCCCTTCTTTATCCCCTTTCTCGCACCCTTTTGAAATTCGTAGGATTTTACTCCTTCTTTGATGTTGTTGCCGTTGTCTTCTCCGCGGCGCTTAGAGGTGCGGGCGACACTCGTTTTATCATGTGGGCTATTTCAATCCTGTCCCTCTCCATTTTTATCGGAGGCTCTTTCATCATCCTCATTCTCCTGCAAGGCGGGATCTATGCGGCATGGGGCATAGTTACCGCTTATATTATCCTTCTTGGATTAATCTTCCTGATACGATTCCGTGGTGGGAAATGGAAAGATATGCGTGTTATTGAAACAACCCTTTCATAAGAAAAAAATCTTCTGGTTGTAATAACCGCAGAGAGCACCTCGCGCGTTTACTATTACACGCCTAATAAGATCTTTGCAATAGTAAAATAGATAAAAAGACCGGTAATGTCCACAATAGTAGTCAATGCCGGACTTGCTACCACCGCGGGGTCAAGCTTCATTTTGGCAACTCCGAGAGGAAGAAGCGCTCCTATCATTGTGGAAGAAACCACCTGGATGCCAAGCGCAAGACTTATCACAAAAGCAATACGCATCAGGGAAAATTCAAGCGGAATTTCTGTAGCGCGAGATAAAAGAAGCACCTTTCCCCACGACAATGTACCTAAAACCAATGCAAGAAGTACTGAAATTTTACATTCCTTAAAAAGAACTTTAGAAGCATCGCGGGGAGTAATCTCCCGTAATGCAAGAGCGCGAATGACCACAGTTGAAGATTGACTTCCTGTATTACCGCCAGTATCTGCCAACATCGGCATATAAAGCGCGAGAATCATTAAATGCATCAGTGTATTTTGATATGAATGAATAATACTTCCAGAAACTAAACCCAATATCGCCAACCCGATAACCCATCCGGCACGATTCTTAAAATGGATAAAAGAAGAAGTTTTTAAATAGGCACCGACCTCGTGGCTTCCGGTGATAGCCATCAATTTTTCAATATCTTCGGTATGTTCCTGCGTAATAACGTCAATGGCATCGTCATGGGTAATAATCCCTACAAGCGTATCGTGTTCATCAAGAACCGGAAGCGCAAGAAGATCAAACTTCTGTATTTTTCTAGCGGCATCTTCCTGGTCATCTCCCACATAGGCGACAATGGCATCTGTATGCATAATATCGCCGACTGTCGCATCTCTTCTTGCCACGATAAGATCTCGTAACGACACAAATCCCAACAACCGACGCGAGTGGTCAAGTACATACGCATAATAAATAGTTTCCTTATCAGGCGCAACTTCCCGCAATCGTTCCACAGCTTGAGCCGCGGTAAGATCTGGTGAAAGAGTCGCATAATCCGAGGTCATAACCGCACCTGCGGTATTTTCTGCATAGGAGGCTAAACGTCGGATATCTTCACGCTCTGCCTGCGCCATTGCAGGAAGAATAGATTCTCCCACCTCTACAGGAAGCTGCTTAAAAAGGTCCGCCCGATCATCCGGAGCCATATCTGCCAATAATGCGGCGGTTTCGCGGCGTTCAAGCATGGTAATAATCTCTGCTTGCGTATCATCGGCAAGATGTGCAAAAATCTCTGAACGCACAGGCGCCGAGGCATATTGAAGAATTGCCCATACCTCTTCTCCCGAAAGAGGAGAAAGAAGTTCCGCAAAGACCACAGGATGGGTGTTTTCACAGAGACTGCGAATAGTCTCTATATCTCCGGTCGCAATAAGTTCCCGAAGTTCAGGAATAAGGAGAGGATTCTTTTGCATTGTCTGCCTCCTGAAGGCTCGCGGACAGAAAGCCGGAGGCAGAAACAGAAGATTCTATAAAATAACGCTGTAGCCTGCCAAGGCTTTGCCTCCGCGATACCTGGTACTTGGTCCAGGATCGTCGTTTTCTTCCATAATCACCGTATGGGTTCTACTGATCCGAATGTTCATATTTTTTTCTCTTTATATATACTAAATATAGGGTTATTCTCACAATTCTTATCCTCACGATAAATCATAATAACCCAAAGAACTTTCTTCCGCAAGATTTTTTCTCTTTTCTTCTCTGCCTATTCCAAAGAGAGCATCTTCACTTTACAATCATTCAATTGGCTTTTCTTCTATTACTTCACTTTCCATCTCTCCACGGAAAGAAAGGAAGAGAGAAACAGATTCCTTAGGGTCTCTGATTTTTCGGAAGAAGCGGATCAAAAAGAAAACCTTCTGTTCCTTCTTTGAATTCTCTTCCTATCTTTCGTAAAAGAGCTTTATCTGTAAAAAGATCAAATGCCGCGCCTGCTAAAATCTCGGCGCCTCTCATCATTCCTTTGTACGCAAAAGGAAGATTCACCTGCATTGTATACTCTCTATTATGCGATACTGTATTCTTATGGACACATGCCACAGAACATCTTCCAAGAGGAGCCAACCATGAGACTGTATCTTCATCGCTTGAACCTCTACCTTGCGGCTTCTCAAAATCTCTATCTATCTCATCGGAAAAGACCGCATCCTTTTGCAGAAATTTTATTCTGTTTCTATCTTCCCGAGTTGCCTTTGGTGGACCAAAAAGAAGAAAATTGTCAAGAACAACCTGCGCAATCGTTCTGTTCGGCAACCGGCTATAGATCGCTGTTTTTTTTGTACTCTTCATACTGGTCTCTGTCGCTATAGCGGCGCCTTTGGCACACAACGTTAAACGCCGAGATACTCCATCAACCTCTTCTCTATCCTTTCCGCGGACATAATACCATATCGTTGCGTACTCAGGGACCACATTCGGAGCTCTTCCTCCTTCGCACAGTACAGAATGGATACGGACATTTTCAGGAACATGCTCCCGAAGATAATTCGCAAGAACATCCATTACGATAGCAGCATCAAGCGCGCTCCTTCCCTTATGAGGAGATCCACCGGCATGTGCGGTCTTTCCCCTAAACTCAAAAAATAGAGAATCAAGACTGGCTCCACCCCGAGAAGAAACCGTATTTCCCGAAGAAGGATGCCAACAAAGACAGGCATTCATTCCGCGAAATCCGCCATCGCGCGCCATATACGCCTTTCCCACAAGAGTTTCCTCTGCGGGACATCCCCAATATTGAACGGTTCCAGAGAAGCCTTTCTCAGAAAGAATTTTGCTTATTGCCACCGCGCTTACTGCTGGAGCCACTCCCAAAAGATTATGGCCGCACCCATGCCCATAGGTTCCCGGCCTCTCTCCACAATCGGGCAATGCGTCATATTCTCCCAACATCCCCACTACTGGTTTACCGCTTCCCTTCTCTGCTTTGAATGCAGTCGGCAACATAGGAAAAGGCCAAACAACCGTAAAGCCATTCTTCTCCAAATACCGCGCAATCAATTGAGAAGAGTCTTTCTCCTGTAAGGGCGGCTCTGCTAATTCCCATATTAAACCCGCTAATTCATTAGCAACAGATCTTTCTCTTTGCACCATTGCTTGAATCATTCTCTTTTTTTCTGATTTTCCTGGCATTTCAACGCTCCTGTATCTCCTTTATTCTTCCTTATTATAGTCATTTCCTAAAGAACAATACCGCTTGCTCCGTAATTCTATTAAAACATTCCTTCTTTCTTCCTCCAAATATTTCTCCTTCACCATTTTTTAAAAAGAATAGATCCCTCTTTTTTTTTACTTGACAAAGCATTATGTCTATAGTAATGTAAACGATATGCGTGAAACAAAAAAGCCAGCGACCATAAAAGATCTCGCGGAAAATACCGGACTAAGCATTGCAACAGTCTCTCGCGTACTCAACAACTCTCCCTATCCTATCCCAATCAGTGAAAGAACCCGTAAAAAAGTATATGCCGCGGCACGCGATATTCACTATCGGCCTAACCTTACCGCGCGAAACTTAAGAAAGAAAAGAAAGACCCTTTATTTAGGTATTTTGCTTCCTACTGGCGCTGATATTACCCATGATGCATTTATATGGACATTAATCTCAAATCTTCAAAAACATCGCTCCAATGAATCAATACAATTAAGCCTTCTTTCCTATCTTCCCGGCCATATTAATATATTCTGGGAAAAGACAGATCTTCTCTCTTTCTCGGGAATTTTTGTCTGTATTCCCGCGGATGAAGATGTGCTCTTTATAGATTCTAAACAGGAAGAAACCCTTATTCCATGGCTCTTTATTCACCGTACTGCCCAACATTGCCCTTATGTAACCTGTGATGAGAAGAGCGCGGCAACAACCTTAGTACACCATTTTTTTGATGCGGGACATCAATCAATCCTCTTTTTCAATACACGCGATGATTCTGTGGGACGAGAACGCAAATCCGCTATTCAAAAAGAATGCGCAAAAACAGGCGCCCTCTTTCAAGAGATTATCGCAAAAGATACGGAAGAAGGGTATAGAAAGGCATCCGCACTTATTTCGCAATCTCATACCCTTCCCACAGGATGGATCACCAATGGATATAATACACTCGGCATATTACATGCCTTAAGAGAAAAAAAGATTCGCATTCCTGAAGATATCTCTCTTGCCGCCTTTAATAATCTTACTGGATGGCCGCTTCTTACCTCTATGGAAGAGCCCACCGCAAAGATGGGAGCACGAGCAATCCAGATGATGGAAGAGATTATACAAGGAAAAAAGAATCTTTCTAAAGAAGTAACGATTCCTTCATTCTTTCATCGCGGGAAAACAGTCGGGTCGCCTCTATTTCTTCATAGTAATAATAAAGAAAAGAAGAAGAGATCATCCTATGTGTAACAGAACCATAAATATATACCGTTGCAGATCCCAACAGGGAGGTGGGAATGGTTAGTAAAAAAGTGGGTTCTCGTAAATCACATGGCTTTACGTTGATTGAATTGCTTGTAGTGATTGCCATCATCGCTATTTTAGCCGCTATGCTTTTGCCAGCGCTTTCAAATGCGCGGGAAAAAGCGCGTCAGGCAACCTGTATGAATAATCTTCGCCAACTCGGCTTGGCAATTCATCTCTATATAGGAGATTATGATGAGTGGGTGCCTGGTCCCAAAGGTCAAGCCGCGGGACCAGATCCTGCTACTATTCCTTATGGATCCGCCACCTGGCCCCATCTTATTGGTCCCTATGTAAAAAATTCTCTATTTTTTCGCTGTCCTTCTTTGAAACCATACCGTTCCGGTGTTTCATGCGCTTACGGATACCGAACATTCCGCCCCTTTCTATATTCTTCCACCAGTCCCTATGCCTCAAACGCCCAGTACCGTCATGTAAAGCTCTCCAAAATTTCCATTGACTATGGCGAGAAAGAATCTAATTTTTGGATCGTAGTAGATTCAGCCTGGTTCTACTCGGGAAGATGGTACCAACATTACTTCTTTCCCTATCATGATAGTGGAAGTCTTACCTACCTTGATCTTCGGCATAATGGCATGGGAAATGTTCTCTTCTTAGACGGTCATGTAGAGGCGGTTAATATGCAACGCGCAAAAGAAATGATTCAAGGTACTTCATACGACTGGGTTCGGCAACCATAAGGATTTTATTTTCTTCCCACAGAAAGGAGGAAACGATGCGCTATAAACAAATGCTTATTGCATGTATCCTCTGCGGATTAACATCATGGGCTTTTGCACAATTTACAGTTTCTGTTCTTGAAAGTTCTGCCATTGAAGAATCCGTACTTATAGACGGATCCAATCCTTCTATCGTTATAACAGAAAACCCTTCCACACCAGCAATAGCCCAAAACGAGAGCTACTCAGGGGGAATAGATAAAGGATCTCCCGGAGATAACAAGGCATTCATACTTGCCTCTCCCCGTGATAAACGGTGGAAAGGAGGAACTGTTAATCCACAGAGTATCTCACTCTTCTTCTCATTAGCGCCTGACACAAAAGAATGCGAAATAGAACTGGGCTACTTTGAGGGAACCTCCCAAACTCGTCAATTTGATCTCTACCTCAATGGAGTAAGGATCCATTCCTTCCGGCTTCCGCAAGGAACCTACGGCAGTCAAGAGAAGAAACTCAAAGAGATATTGCTCGGAATAGAGTTCCCCTCCACAGCCAATAGCCAAGGACCTCACACCCTGCGGATCACGCAAACCGATTGGTGGGGAACAACCCTAATAGACGCTATTATCATACGAGGAAAAGGAATTCGTCTTCTTAATCCAGAAACAAAAAAGCCCTTTGATACAAAAGAAAGCAGTGCACTGCCTCCCAACACATTTCCAAAATCTTTACACTATTTCTATTGTGAGCAAGATCTGTTTACTATGCCTATACATCATATCAACCATCGTCAAAAAAGCAATATGCCCTATCCTATAAGAACATAACTCTCTTTGTTTTCAATTTCACAGGGAGGACCCCGATGCATGTTAAAAAAGCGCCTCTTTTTTTCATTCTCTTCTTTGGATTGGTTGCAGGAGCTTCTGCACAATTTACAGTCTCTTCCTTTGAAACTCCCTCCATAAAAGAATTTATTCTTATTGATGGATCGGTTCCTTCTTTGGTTATTGCGGAGAATCCTTCTACACCAGTCGTAACACGCGGCTACTCAGGAGGAATTGATAAAGGATCTCCCGGAGATGACCAGGCCTTTTATCTTGCCTCTCCCCGCGATAAACGGTGGCATGGAGGAACTGTTAACCCAGAATCAATCTCTCTCTCATTCTCTTTGGCTCCTGATGCAAACCAATGCGAAATAGAGGTAGGCTACTTTGAGGGAGGCTCTCAAACTCGTCACTTTGCAATCTTCCTTAATGACACAAGAATTCATACCTTTCGGCTTCCGCAAGGAACCTTTGGCAGTCAAGAGAAGAAACTTAAAGAGATACGGCTCAATATAGATTTCACCTCAAAAACCAATAATCAAGGACCTCACACCCTGCGGATCACACAAACCGACTGGTGGGGAGTAACCTTAATTGATGCTATCCAGATACGAGGAAAAGGAATCCGTCTTCTTGATCCTAATACTGGAAAAATGCTTTCTTCCGCAGAAATAAAGGAAGAATCTTTTTCATCGCTTCCGCGGCTTCCAAAGAATTTTTCTCTTCCTAAAGAATGTATTGCATTAGATTGTGGTTCGGAAGAATCTATGGTATGGAGCGAAGGTGGATTTGAAGCCCTTACTCCAAAGACAATCTATAAGGAAGGAGCGCGATTCGGATGGATAGGAAATAGATCGGTTCTTTCTGGAAAAGTAGTGCAAGGATCATGGGATATTCTCCGATCTGACTGTATCTCTATGAACTTTACCGAAGGAGAAGGCCCTGTTCTCAAAATCAATGTGCCATCGGGAAAATATCGGGTTTTTCTTATTGCGGGAGGAGTTGCCAATGCAAAACGATTTCTCGTTCAAATAGGTGATAAAACCCTAAATACCAATTTTATAGGAAGTAAAGATAATGTTCTCAATAGAACCGCAATCATCCATAGAACTGTTGAATGTAATGTGGGTTCTAACGGTCTTTCTATCTCTTTTCCTGACAAATACGCTATCCTGAATGGTCTTGTCATATACCCGGTCTCTCTCATAGAGAAAGTAGAACCTCAATTAACCCATCTTATTGAAGAGTATTATTTGCCAGCCTGTATTGAAGTAAAGAAGGCTGTCTTAAGCGAAGCAGAGAAAAAATCTTTAGAGGGGAAATTGGAAGAGCTCGTTGATACCGCGGACGAAGAGCATAGAGAGGGAATCTTTACTCCTTCAAAAACAGATCTTGCAAAAGGATATACTCCCTTTACCAATCTATGGTTCCGTTTGATCTTTCCAGACAGTACACCCTTTCAAGAAGAGCTCTCTTCCTCTATTCAGATCTTTGCCACTCCAGGAGAGTATGAACCCTTCACATGTTCTTTACGAACCCATAAAGCCTTAACAGGAGTACGCGCAGAATGTAATGGATTTAAAGATGCGAAAGGAAGAAAGATTATCTCTGCCTCTTCTTGTCCAATCTTTACAGTATCGTATATGAAAGGAAGTGTGACTACACGACCCAATGGACAGTATAAGATACAGCCAAAGTTTCTTATGCCCCATACTCCGGAATCTCTTGCCGCTGATTTTACCAGAGAATACTGGTGTACGGTTCATGTTCCGTCCAATACTCCTTCTGGTATTTACACAGGCACCTTTACCATCTATGCGGATAATGCTCCTTCTACTGATATAAAGGTTTCTCTTGAAGTTCTTCCTTTTACGCTTCCTCCTGTAACAGATCGTTTCGTAGGTCTTTACTGGGGGGACCATGTTTGGCCAGTAAATGAGAAAGAATGTGTTGACCAGCACTTTGCAGATATGGCGGCCCATGGTATTAACGCCACGACCTCTTATGGAGACGGCGCCCGTTTTTTCCTTGACGAAAAGGGAAACCTTAACGCTGATTTTTCAAGAATGCGGGAGATTATGAAACTGCGAAAAAAACATGGACTTATTGGACCTGTTCCCAATACCGGAGCAAGCGCAGGTACTATTACACGTCTTGGATTTAAACAGGAGACTCCTGAATTTGAAAAAGCCTATATAGAAATGGTCAGAATGATTGCAGAAGAAGGAAAGAAAGAAGAGTGGCCCGAGGTCCTCTTCTATCCTCTTGACGAACCTAACTATCAAAGATTCGCAACGATCGGCGGATACCTTTGTCGTCTTATTCACAAGGTTCCCGGCGCAAGAACCTATATTACCACTTATCCGGAAAATATGAATGCCGCGAGAAAGGTTGATTCCGAGCTTGATACCTGGCTTGATATTCCTTGTCTTAGCAGACATACAGAAGAAGATATCAAAACTCTTAAAGAACAGAATAAACCCTACTTCTACTATTCTGGCGCCTATTCCGGCGCACCGTATAGTCCGCGATATACCAATGGATTCTCCTTTTGGAGAAGCGGAGCAACCGCTATGTATTACTGGGCATATTCATGGACCAAAGGAAATGGATTCTTTGATCTTGACAATGATGAAAGAGAGACCGGTGTTGTGGCATGCGCTCCGGATGGAGGCATTATTTCTACGCTTCTTTGGGAAGGAGTACGGGAAGGTATGGATGATTTGAAATATGCGATACTTCTTGAAAAAACCGTGGCTTCCTTAAAACCCGGATCCCTTAAACAAGAAGGAGAAGCACTCCTTTCCCGTTTAAGACAGAGTATATCCTTAGGAGCTACAGGCAGAGGGAAAGATCTCGCGGCATTAGCTAAAAACCCCGCAACTATTCAAAACTGGAGAAAAGAGATTGCACTCTTTTTGAAAAAAGCCCTATAGTCAATGAAATAATCACAAAAAAAATGGCTTATAACTGACTTCAGCCGTCACACAAGAGTATTTCCATTCTTTTTTTAACAGGAGCTCTTTATGAGAAAAGTGTATAGCCTTATTATTGGCCTGTTTGTGATCACATCCTTTGTATATGGAGTGGAGATGCGCGAAGAAACCACTGGAAAGGAAACACTTGTCTCTTTAACCTCTCCCCATCTTCGCGCAACCTTTACCACGCTCGGAGGTCGGCTTAAATCCCTGACAGATCTTCGTTCTAATAGAGAACTGATCCAATGGGCGCCGGGAGAAGGCGGCTGGCTTGATGACAGGGATGCAAGAACCATGTCTTCCTATACCTTTCAAATAGAAGAAAAGAAGGCACATAAGATAGTTCTATCATTCTTCCTTAAAGACGATGCAGGATTTCTCTGGAAAAAAGAGATCACCATAGATGATACTTTTCCTGGAATCCGAGTCAAATGGACTATCACCAACACTCAGACATCTTCCCGTGAATTCAGTCAAATGGTACGAAACTTTATTGTGCCGCGATCTGAAATGATCTGCGGGTATCATAATTCCACCGGCATACAACAAACTCCATGGGCAAATTGGAACAAACAGAGATCGCAATCGCTCTGGATAAAGGATATTGCGGCTCCATGGGTTTCACTTATCGTTCCACAATCAAAAGACGGAATTGCCATTGCCTGCAATGAACTTGCCACCCTCTATTTTTGGGCGGTTTCTCCCAGAGGAACCCTTGAATGGGTATATCCGACAAAAACTCTTGCACAAGGAGAAAGCATTGTTCATACCGCGGATATCATTCTTCTTCACGGACTTGAAAATATCGTTACCGCAAATTCTGAATATACCCTCTCCATGGACTATCGCGAAGATGTAAAACAATTTTCCTTTACCAATCTCCTTAACCTCCATGGAAAAAAACTAGAATCCCAACCTCTTTCCCTCTCCACCAAAATTCTTTCAATTCAACGAAAACCGCTTGTACAGATTGATGCACCTCTTACTCCAACCTCCTCTCCCTCTATGCTTTCTTCCTCCATAGAATGGAAAGCGCCCGCAGACGGAATCTATATTCTTCAACAAGAACTTCTTCATAACACCTCATCCCTCGCTTCTTTTGAAACACCCATTATTGCGGGATTCGCAGATCCCTCAATCACCTATCTCCATCCTGACTTTATCCCTCCTCGCAAACTTCTTAACCTTGCCATCACCGCAGAAGAGATAAAACAGGGATATTTTTTCCACCTTCCTTCAGAAGAAAATATGCTCTCTATTGCAACCCTTGAAGCAGACCTTGCAATGGAAGAGGAAGAATATATTGAACTAAATGGAACCTTTTTCAAAAATCCCGGAAGAATCACTATTTCTGCCAATACCGACAAGCAGTTTCCAGGGTTATGTGAAATATGGGTAGAAGATAATTATCGCCTTATACAAACTAACTCCTTTCTTCCGCGTCCAGGAGAAAAAAATGCTGTATGGATCCGCCTTGGAAGTAAAAACCTTGCTTCTGGATCTTATACCATACCAATCCTTTTCTCTGCAGAAGATGGAACAACCCATTCCATTTCATGTAAAATTACTGTATGGCCAGTACAGATAGAGGCATCAGAATATCCAATGGTCCGTTTTTTCTGGAGTTCGCTTGAATGTATCTTTTCTGAGCTCTTTCCAAAAATCAAAAACGACGACCAACGGCTAACTCTATGGAAAAAGGTTCTTTCAGATATGGCGAAAGCCGGACAGACAATCCTTGAAGTACGGCCTCATCAAGGAACCGGCATTATGGACAAGTATGTCCGAGTTACACACTTTTCAGATAAAGGTCTCCCCAAACTTGATACAAGCAAATGGGAACCTTTTTTACAAGCCGCGGTCAAAGCAGGAATGAAACATGCGGTTTTTCAATATCGTTTTTATAACAAAGCATGGCTTCCACCCAATTTCAACACCTTCTCTGACTCAGAAAAAGAAGAAATAGAGTTCCATCTTCTTAAACAAATCATTGAAGCGCTTCAGAAGCAAGGACTTAAAAGAATCTTCTTCTATCTTATAGATGAATTAGATCCCTCTCCTGAAAAGATCAATGCGATATGTGCGAGAATGGATAAGCTAAAAGCCCGCTTTCCAATTCTTGAATTTGCAGGAAGCGGTTTTGCGGGAACCCCTATTCCTGCAATGCAAACTCTTTCACAACGACTCTCGTGGATCGCACCTTACTGGAGTGTTCATACCCTTATTGAACGTCTTGGCACACAAGAGATTCCTCTTCTTCCCAATGCTATTGCCGCAACCCAATTATCCGGAGATTTCAAAAGGGGATACACCACTACGAAAAAATTCCTCTGGCAATGCTGGAAAGCAGGACTTACCGGCTACCAAATCTATGGATATCACACCTTTTATCCCAAATATCAATATAGTTGCGTATTCCCGGGTCCAGAGGGTCCAATTCCATCTCCCACGCTCTGGGGACTTATTGACGGCAGAGAAGAATATCTTCTTCTACGCATGCTTGATGCAAAAGTTAAGAACCAAGCCGGTGAAGATCCGCGAGAAAAAATCGTAGGAGAAAAAAATGCAATCCTCGGATGGAACTTTATCTCTTCTTCATCCTTTATCTATCCAGAAATTACCGGAGATGATCATGCATTCAGACAGGCAAAAAAAGAGGTTCTTCGGATTCTTTCAGAAAAGAATCCCCTACAATAAGATACAATAAAAAATGCGCAACCTTTTCTCTAACTCTATTTCTTTTTAGGAAAAACCATGAAACATAACACATTTGAATCACTACAACACGGTGCGAAAAATTTCATTAAAAACATGAAAGGAAAGAAACCCCATACATTTCGTTATTCGTATGGATGTCCGGAAACTATGGTTGCTTCTGCGCTTGCCGCCTCAATTTCAGGACTTCTTGATATTCTTCCCGACAGAAATCAACAAAAAGCATGGGCAATATATCTCAATAGTTTCCAGCAAGAAGATGGATGGTTTTTTGACAAAGAAATTGATGAAGTAACCTATCCCGACGCAATATACCGCTGGGGAAGAATGTGCCATCGCACCCGACATTCCCTTTGGGCGTTAAGTGCATTGAATGCCTCTTCCCGCTATCGTCTTACATTCCTTGATTCTTTCCGAGATGCCTCGGTCTTCCAGAATTTTCTTCACACAATACAAAAGAAAGCCTCAAACTCCTTCTGGGGCGCGGGAAACTGGCTTATGGATCTTGGAATTCTTCTCACATGGGAATATTCCTCTTCTCAGGAAGAAATCTTTGCGAAAAGAATGTCTGATCTTTTTGACTGGCTTGATTCCCTTCAAGACCCTACTACTGGGTTTTGGTGGAAAAATCCAACTGACCTTCGGGAAGCAATGGCAGGAGCAATGCACCTTTATCCCCTCTATTGGGCATGGCATCGTCCCCTTCATTATGAAAAGGAAATTGCGCAATCCACCCTTGCTCTTCAACAATCAGACGGCCTTTTTGATTATAAAATTGGAATCGGCGGAGGACAATGCCTTGATTTTGATGCGGTAAACATTCTCTCCAATCTCTATTGGAAAGGTTTTTTTCAAGAAGAAATTCTTCTTGCGATGAGAAAGGTAGAAAAAGCAATCCTTATCAACCGCAATAGCGATGGCGGCTTTTCCTACCAGAGAACCGAAGATAAATTTACTTTCGGTACTCCTGCCACTTCATTCATTTCTCACACAAGCGCAATGTGGGAGAGTTATGCACGCCTTCTTACCATTGGCATGACCAGTGCAATCATTCCTGACAGCCCTTTCTCAGGTCCATGGAAATTTGATCATAATATCTTTGAACTCCGCAATGGAGGGAAAGGATGGAAACAGGGAAGATATTGTACATTTCCCTCAGAAGAAGAATAAACCTCTTCTTAAAGGAACAATACGGGTTGTAAAGAAAGAAGCAAACCTGTTCTTTCTATGATAGAGCTTTTTTCAAAAACTTTGCGATCTCCTTTCTCCAAAGTTCTACTGTTTTAGGCTTCTTGTTAAAGGCCTCAATATCTCTATCGCGTTCAATGGTTCCCAGCGAGATGCTCTGTGTAAGTCGGGAAAGAAGCGCTTCTCCTTCCTGTTTAAGAGCTCCGGGTTTTAAGGAAGCCACGGTTTTTTCAAGAAGTATCGCATATTTCAAATCATCCATACCTTCCCGTACTGCTTCCCAAAGAACCGTAGAAATAATGCCTCCATCCGGAGCGCATGCCACAACACCAGTCTCTCTTAAATCATTATCAAGATCAAAGAATCCATCTCCTTTAGGCCATGCGTATACCCAGTAATACATAGCAGTTGCTCCGCTTCTCCAAAAAGAGAAGCCATTGGTGTAACGTATCCCATAGGGAGGAATACCCGCATAGGCGCCTGCATAGTAAAAATAGGGCTTATTCTGTTGTTTCAGGGATTCTACATCGTCTTTAGTATGGCGGTTCAAACAAAAAACATCAAGCCAAATATCAAGTTCAGGATCAATCTTTCTCGCGGCATTCATATTAGGAGGATAAGTGGTAATAAAGGTTTTTGCGCCGGGAACCTTGTGAATAAGACGGCAAAGGTATCCGCCGGTCTTTGCAAGCGTTTGATAATTAGGTTCGTCAAGAGGATAGAAAAGAATCTCGGGCCACTCTTCTTTCTTTCCTTCCTCTGCAATCATTCTGATCATTTCTATATAAGCTTTTTCAAATTCAGGAGTTCCCTGTTTAAATCCAAGACGTGTAATAGTTCCAGGGCCTACCACAATATTAGGAATAGGTCCAATAAGTCCATGTTTTTTTCGTAATTGCATAAGTTTTCGCGGTCTTGAAAAATCAGCGCCAAGGTTTCCCTTCTCATCAAGGAAAAAACGGGCGCCGTCTCCATAAGAGGTCGTAGCGTTAATACCATGGGCCGCCATATCTGCAAAGTGCTGATCCGCACATTCTTTCTCATCTACTGGCCAAACATGCTCTCCCCAATAAAGACCTACGAAACGATCTTTTACAGGAGGAAGCGTAAAAGGAAGAACTTCAAGAGAAACCTTTATATCAGTAGAAGGAGCATTATCCGCATAGATGGTAAAGGTGCCTGTGTAAATGCCAGAAGGAGTATTGGTCGGAACTTGAACCGTACACCAGTATTCTCTGGTAAAATCAGCGCCAAGAGATTCCGGAGTATGAGGCATAAGAAACTTTGGCTGCATCTTATACTGTCCATTGGGTCGTGTAGTCACACTTCCTTTCATATACGATACTGTAAAGATTGGACAAAAAGAATCAGAGATAATCTTTCTTCCTTTCGCATCTTTAAATCCATTACATTCTGCGCGTACTCCTGTTAAGGCTTTATGGGTTCGTAAAGAACATGTAAAGGGTTCATACTCTCCTGGAGTGGCAAAGATCTGGATAGAGGAAGAGAGCTCTTCTTGAAAGGGAGTGCTGTCTGGAAAGATCGGACGGAGCCATGTGTTGGTAAAGGAAGTATATCCTTTTGCAAGATCTGTTTTTGAGGGAGTAAACATGCCCTCTCTATGCTCTTTTTCCGCAGTATCTATCAAGGCTTCTAATTTTCCTTCTAAAGATTTTTTCTCTTCTTCGCTTAAGACAGGCTTCTTTACTTCAATACAGGCCGGCAAATAATACTCTTCAATAAGATGGGTTAACTGGGGTTCTACTTTCTCTATGAGAGAAACCGGGTATATGACAAGACCATTCAAGATCGCATACTGGTCAGGAAAAGAGAGAGAAAGACCATTATTTTTCGCAATACATTCTACAGTAGCATGGATTACTCCTATTCTATCAAGTACAACATCTTGACCACTGATAAAATTTACGCTTAATCTTTTATCTTCTGCCTGAACTTGAAAACGCTGAGCTCTTGGCACACCTCCCGCAATAAGAAAAACCCGATATTTCCCCGATGGCACATTGATTTTGAGAACAGGCGCCTCTCCTTTGGAAAAATTCATAAAGATACAGTCAGATCTAAGAGGATCCCATGATTTTTGCACCACCTTTCCAGAAAGAAGCGCCCTATTTCCTGTCCATCCAAATCGTGCTCCTTCCTTATAGATCGTATTCGGAGTAAGGGCTTCAAACCCACCCTCTCTCCATACAGGAGATTCTTCTGGACCGCAATCCAACGCAATACATTCTTTAGGAAGAGAAAAACTCTTTGGAAGCCGCGGAAGCGCCAAAGAGGAAAGGTACTCTATTTGAAGGTTGGAAAGGGGCTCTTTGGTATCAGGGTGCAGAAGCGCAATTCCTTTTCCACGAAGGTAGATCGCATCTATCAGGGTTGTTCCCCAGGGGTCTATCTGTTCAATCCGCAGGGTGTGAGGTCCTTGATTATTGGTTTTTGAGGTGAAATCTATTCCAAGCAATATCTCTTTAAAGACCTTTTCTTTATTTCCATAGGTTCCCTTTGGAAGACGAAATGTATGAATTCTTGTATTGTTAAGAAAGATGTCAAATATAGGAGTTTGATAGATTCCCTCAAAATATCCTATCTCTATTTCACATCGGGTCGCATCTGAAGCCAAAATAAATGATAGAGAGATTGCTTCAGGGTTAACGGTTCCGCCACTCCAACGAGGATCTCGTGAAGAGGCAAGCATAAATGCCTTGTCGTCTCCCGGAGATCCTTTATCTATTCCTCCTGAGTAGCCGCGTGTTACGACTGGTGTGGAAGGATTCTCCGCAATAACCAAAGAAGGAACAGAACCATCAATAAGAATAAATTCTTCAATGGAGGGAGCGTTTATAGAAGAAACTGTAAATTGTGCAAAAGCCCATGATGTGAATCCGTAAATGATAAGTGCAACAAGCATTTCTTTATAGCGCATGGCCCCCTCTTTTCAATAGGAAGAAAAAAAATCTTATGGTTGACGAACCCAGTCGTATCCAGTACCTTGAATCATTTCTTTTGCGCGTTGCATATTAACCGCCTCTACATGACCGTCTAAGAAGAGAACATTTCCCATGCCATTATGCCGAAGATCAAGGTAGGTGGGACTTCCACTATCATAATAGGGAAAGAAGTAATACTGGTACCATCTATTCTGATTTGCTCGGTACCATGCGGAATCCACTATAATCCAAAAATTAGACTCTTTCTCGCCATAGACGCTGGAAATCTTAGAGAGCTTTACATGACGGTACTGAGCGTTTGAGGCATAGGGAGTGGTGGAAGAATAAAGAAAAGGAGGGAATGTTCGGTATCCATAAAAACACCAAGTATAGCCCATATAAGGTTTTAAAGAAGGACACCGAAGATAGGAATATTGTTTGATATATGGTAGAAGAAGATTTACCCAGTTATTGGATCCATAAGGAATAGTAGCAGGGTCTGGTCCCGCGGATTGACCTTTGGGACCAGGTACCCACTCATCATAATCTCCTATATAGAGATGAATTGCCAATCCGAGTTGACGAAGATTATTCATACAGGTTGCCTGACGCGCTTTTTCCCGCGCATTTGAAAGCGCTGGCAGAAGCATAGCGGCTAAAATAGCAATAATAGCGATGACGACAAGCAATTCTATCAACGTAAATCCATGTGATTTGCGAAAAATCACCTTTTCATTCAACATTCCCACCTCCTTGTTAGGAATCCGCAATACTATAGAATCACGGTTCTTTACATATAAGGGAATTTAGCCTCTTTTTTTTCTATTGTTACTATGAAGAAGTAGAGGCGACCCAACTGTTTTCCCGCGATGAAAGAAAGAGGGAATCGTTTCTTCTTTAGAAAGATTCTTTTTTCCTTGTATAATCTCTTCCATCATCTGGATTGCTCGTGCTCCCATCTTTGCGGTGGGCTCTTCCATAGAGGTAAGAAGCGGCCATCCAGTAAGATTATTAAAGGCGGCAAGAGAGATATCTTCAGGAATGCGAATCTTTTTTTCTCTTAAGGCATGTAATATGCCGAGTGTATTATATCCATTGGTGATCCATCCTGTGGGAAGGGTATGAGATTGCGAAATAAGTGCGGATGCCTTTCTATACCCTTCTTCCGTATCTTTTGCGATAATCTCTTGAAAGAGGGCGCCTGTTTTTGCGCATTCTTTTTGAATAGCGGATTTGCGTTCTCGTCCCACAGAATCATCGCGTGTATTGAAAAAGAGGATTGATTGATGTCCCGCATCAAAAAAATGGTGTACTAAGGTTGTTGCCGCGCTCTTCTCATCACAGGTTACATAAGGGCAATGTTGGGCAGTACGGTGAATAAAGAGCCATGGAATAAGGGTTTCTTCCTGTTTAGAATCTATAAAGAGCACATCTTCATCCGCGGGAATACAGACAAAAATTCCCGAGAAAGAGAGAAGATCTGTCTTTTCCCAGAATATATTAATATGGCCGGGAAGATAGGAAAGAAGGCTTAATTGTATTGATTCATTGGAGCGATGTTTTTGAAGATTTGAGATTAATGTCCATATAAATGCATCATGGGTAATATCAGCGCCAGTAGGAAGTAAAATACCTAAATAAAGGGTCTTTCTTTTCTTTCTTAAGTTTCGCGCGGTAAGGTTAGGCCGATAGTGAATATCGCGTGCCGCGGCATATACTTTTTTACGGGTTCTTTCACTGATAGGAATAGGATAGGAAGAGTTATTGAGTACGCGAGAGACTGTTGCAATGCTTAGTCCGGTATTTTCCGCGAGATCTTTTATGGTCGCTGGCTTTTTTGTTTCACGCACATCGTTTACATTACTATAGACATAATGCTTTGTCAAATAAGGAAAAGATCTCTTCCCGGGCACATACTAGGTTTCATATAAAAATTAGCAGAGCCAACCCTATTCTATATTGTTGGGGTTCAAAGAAAAGATCACCCATATCCAGTAAATCTCCCATACGGAAAAAAGCAGGATTAATACCACTATTTCAATAAATACCCTCACGCATTATTTTTGGGAGCATATTATTGAAATCTCTCTATTCTTTCCATACAATACGAAAAGACTATATCTCTTCATAAGATTTCAAAATATACGGTGATACAATATTCTGCCTACGCCGAAGCCGATGACGAAGGTAACAACGTGGTTGAGATGAAGATAAGCCCTCAGAGTCAGGATATCACTCCTCACCCCCTCCCTCCACCCTATAAGGGTTTAGATTCGCTCAAACACTAGGCGACAAGGAAGAGGCAAGAAGACGTACTCCCGTACGTCGCCGAAGCCGATGACGAAGGTAACAACGTGGTTGAGATGAAGATAAACCCTCACCCAGCAAGGTTTAGATTCGCTCAAAAAACTAGGCGACAAGGAAGAGGCAAGAAGACGTACTCCCGTACGTCGCCGAAGCCGATGACGAAGGTAACAACGTGGTTGAGATGAAGATAAGCCCTCAGAATCAGGATTGGCCATCACTTCCCAACAACCTACACTTCGCAATATACATCTTCTTCAACTCTTCGCGAGCCGGACCAAGATATTTGCGCGGATCAAATTCCTTTGGATTCTCCGTAAGATATTTTCTAATCATTGCGGTCATTACCAATCGACCGTCAGAATCAATATTTACCTTACATACATTGGACTTCACTGCTTGACTAATCTGATCTTCCGGCACTCCGGCAGTATCTTCAAGCTGACCGCCGTACTTATTGATAATATCCACATATTCATGCACCACTGAAGAAGCGCCATGAAGAACAATGGGAAAGCCAGGAAGACGTCTCTGACATTCTTCAAGAATATCAAACCGAAGAGGAGGAATACTCTCTCCGGGTTTCACCTTAAATTTGTAAGCGCCATGAGAAGTTCCAATAGAAATCGCAAGATGATCTACTCCGGTCCGCGACACAAACTCTTCCACCTCTTCAGGCCGGGTGTAATGCGTTACTTCACTAGAAACTTCATCTTCAATACCCGCAAGCACTCCAAGTTCACCCTCAACAGTAACATCCTGTTCATGGGCATATTCAACAACCTTTTTTGTAAGCGCGCAATTCTCATCAAAAGGAAGAGACGACCCATCAATCATGACCGCTGAAAAACCATAATCAACACAACTTTTGCAGAGTTCAAAGGTATCTCCATGATCTAAATTAAGAACAATGGGAATATCTCCGCCCATTTCCCGCGCCATTTCAACCGCTCCCGGAACCATATACCTCAAAAGCGTCTGGTTTGCATATTGACGGGCACCTTTAGAAATTTGAAGAATAACCGGCGACTTACATTCAACACAAGCTCCGATAATTGCCTGTAGCTGTTCCATATTGTTAAAGTTATATGCAGGAACCGCATATCCGCCTTCCATTGCTTTTTTAAAGATTTCTCTGGTATTTACCAGACCAAGATCTTTATAATGCACTGCCATGGTAACCTCCTCCAAGTAATGATAAAAGGTAAAGATAAAGATTTCTTATTATATCACGAGCTTTCTGCTAAATGTACGGTACCTCTCCTCAATATCTTCTCGCGTCAAGGAAAGAAGTCGTTGAAGACTAAATTTCTCTACGGCAAAAGAGGCAAGTACAGTGCCATACCCCATTGCGCGCCTAAATGCCTTTGCATGAAGTTTTTTAGATTGCGCCAGAAATCCCATTGTTCCTCCCGCAAAACTGTCTCCTGCTCCAGTAGGATCAAAAACTTCCTCAAGAGAAAAAGCCGGGAGAGGAGAAAAAACCCCATTCACAAACATAAGCGCTCCATGCTCACCCTTTTTGATAATAACCATTTTCGGGCCCATAGCAGAAATTTTCCGTGCGGCTTTCGTAAGCATTGGTTCTTCTGCAAGTTGACGCGCTTCCGCATCATTCAGAAAAAAAAGATCCACCTTCGTAAGAAGGCGTAAAAGTTCTTTTCTACGGGTCTCTATCCAATAATTCATAGTGTCGCATGCGACAATACGCGGATTTTTCACCTGCTTAAGCACGCGTAACTGAAGCACAGGGTCTATATTGGCAAGAAAAACCTCAGAACAATTTCGGCTTGATTCTGATAGAACAGGATCAAACCCTCCAAAGACATTCAACATCGTTGCATCTGTTTTCGCATCGTTCAGATCAAAATCATAATGTCCTTTCCATCGAAAAGTCTCCCCATCCTTTGTTTGAAGCCCTTCTGTACGGATTCCTTTTTCCAGAAAAATATCTCTATAATCCGGGGGAAAATCTTTTCCCACAACCGCTACAAGATGAACTTCGGTAAAAAATGAAGCAGATATTGAAAAATAGGAAGCAGATCCGCCGAGAATATCATGCACTGCCCCAAAAGGGGTCTTTACTGTATCAAGCGCAACCGACCCAACCACCAACAAACTCATTCTTCCCTCCCTATATCTTGATCAGAAATTCCCCATATATCACGCGCATATTCACTTACAGTTCTATCACTTGAAAAACGACCGCAACGGGCAACGTTCAGAATTGAGCGTTGAACCCATTCTTCTCTTGTAAGACGAAGCGCGGCAACCCTATCCTGCGCTGAACAATAGGCATCAAAATCTGCACAGATAAAGAAAGGATCATACTCTCTGATACTCTTCAAAATCGGAGAAAAGAGTTCATATTCTTCTGGAGAAAAGAGTTCATATTCCATAAAACGGAAGGTTTTTGAAAGAAGTTCTGAACGAGAAATATAATCAGAAGGATGATACCCATGTGCGCGAAGTTCTGCCGCCTGAGTAGAATCTATACCAAACAGAAACATATTCTCCTCGCCAACTGCCTCAAAAATCTCAAGGTTCGCTCCATCCGGAGTTCCGATGGTCAATGCTCCGTTTGCCATAAATTTCATACATCCTGTTCCAGAGGCTTCGGTGCCCGCCGCAGAAATTTGTTCAGAAAGATCAGCTGAAGGAACAATTTTTTCTGCAAGGGAAACTCCATAATTCTCAAGAAAAATCACCTTCAGAAGATCTCTAGTAACAGGATCGGTATTTACTCTCTCCGCGATAGTATGGATAAGTTTAATGATAAGTTTTGCGATATAATACCCAGGCGCGGCTTTTCCGCTAAAGATAGAGGTTCGCGAGATCCTGCCATAAACTTCAGGAGACTCTTTTAACCTTAAATAATGCGCAACAATAAAGAAACAGAACAAGACCTGCCTCTTATATTCATGAATTCTTTTTACATGACAATCAAAAAGAGATTTCTCATCCGCCTCTGCGCCAAAAGTTTCAAAAATCCATTGCGCAAGCATTCTTTTCTTTCCTTGCTTCACCTGATACCATTGCTCACAAAATGCACGATCTTTGGCAAATGACTCCAACTCAGAAAGGCGATTCAAATCAGTAATCCAGGAATCTCCAATAGCTTCGGTAATAAGAGAAGAAAGCTCTTCATTGGAAACCCGAAGCCATCTTCGCTGAGTTATTCCATTGGTTTTACTAGAAAACCTTTCAGGAAAAATCTTCTCAAAATCTTTAAAAATTCCCGACACAAGAAGCCGGGTATGAATCTTGGAAACTCCATTGACAGAGTGTGAACTAATAATCGCAAGATTGCTCATTCGGAATTTTTTCGGATAACCTTCCTCAATAATAGAAATTCTTCCAAGAAGACCGTCATCCCCTGGATAACGATGCGCAACCTCCTTCAAAAAACGAGAGTTTATTTCATAGATAATCTGCGCATGCCGCGGCAAAAGCCGTTCAAACATCGGAATTGCCCACATTTCAAGTGCTTCTGGCATTACAGTATGGTTGGTATAGGCAAAAACACGGGTAACAATATCCCATGATTCTTCCCATTCCAGTCCTTCCACATCAAGAAGAATTCTCATTAATTCCGGAATCGCAAGCGCAGGATGGGTATCGTTCAGATGGATCGCCGCCTTATCGGGAAGAGTTCTGATATCAGCATTGTCATGCTTAAATCGACGGACAATATCTGCAATAGAGGCAGCTGTAAAAAAATATTCCTGTTTCAACCTTAGTTCTTGTCCATGACTCGCACTATCGCTCGGATAAAGAACCTTGGAGATATTTTCAGAAAGAACCTTCTTATAAACCGCCCTCGTATAGTCGCCATGGTTAAAGTAATCAAGATCAAACTCCTCGCTACTGCGGGCCGACCAAAGCCGAAGCGTATTCACCACGCCATTTCTATATCCAGGCACTGGAACATCATAAGGAACCGCAATCACATCTTCTGTTCCTATCCAGCGAACATTCAATCTCTCCGCGGGATCTTGCGTCATCACCGTTCTTCCATAAAACCCGATCTTCACCGAATGTTCCGGCCTTGCAAACTCCCATGGAAACCCATTCTTCAGCCATTCATCGGGAAGTTCCACCTGATGACCATTAATAATCTTTTGGGCAAAAATACCATAATCATAACGGATTCCATATCCATGAGCCGGAATCCCAAGCGTTGCCATAGAATCAAGAAAACAGGCGGCCAATCTCCCAAGGCCTCCGTTTCCTAACCCCGCATCTTCCTCTTCTTCTAAAATAGCGGCAATATCAAGCCCCTGCATTGCAAGCGCCTCTTTAGCTTCACATTCAATACCGAGATTTACAAGGTTATTTCCAAGAAGACGGCCTATTAAAAATTCCATAGAAAGATAATAGACGCGTTTTCTGTTTTTATCGTGATATCTCTGTTGTGTCGCAAGCCAACGTTCTACAAGACGGTCGCGCACCGCATACGAAAGTGCGGAAAAATTGTCATACGAAGTAGCGGTATACCGATCCTTCGCAAGAGAGTATTGCCGCTTCTTAAGAAAGGCCTGCGACAACTTCTCTGCATTCGGACATTCCATACTGGCTTCCTCCTGTTTTCGTCGCGTTACCTTTTCAGAACAGGGAAGCGATAGACATACAATCTGACTTTTCATAGAAACATATCTCAAGAGAAGAAAAAAAGAAAATTATAGTATACCCTGTTCTGTATAAAAAGAGAAAAAGACCCTACAATCTTCGTCATCGTGATTTTTATTCCCGATATAAAAGGGACCTCTCCCGTTTCTTAAGAAATCCCTTCAATGCATTCTCCTGCCGGGCATAAAGATCTTCCGGAGATTCCGGCCGTTCAATCATATCCTTCACCCGGTTACTGCCCGCCACCTTGGTAAAAAGGTCAAAACGAGACTTCTGAGAAGAAGAAAGGAGAAACTGTCTTGGATAAAGTTCGCGCAACGCAGTCATAATATGGAGCCCTGTTGTCGCAGGACGAAAAAGAGAAAAATCAATAATCATGATACGGCATCCATGGCAGAGCTTATCCTTCATAGAACCATAATAAGGAGTATAACTAACTGGCTGAAACCATACGCCGGGAAGGTTCTTTCGGTTCAAAAAATCTGAAAAAATCTCAGCATCTATCCAAGGAGCCGCCACAAGTTTAAACGGCATGGTATATCCTACACCGATATTCACAAGAGAAAGTTCGCCGAGCATACCGGTAACAGGATAAAACCAGGGAGTATCGGGCTCTGGAATATGCGGCGACGTAGGTATCCAAGGAAGGCCGGTATCTCCCCAGGTCATGGAACGGTTCCATCCCTGCATCTCAATAACAGTAAGATCGCAGTTAAGCCTGAATTCTTCATTAAAAAAATAGGCAAGTTCACCTACGGTCATACCATGGATATATGGAATTTTTGCAATACCTACAAAGGATTCAAAACCATCTTCAAGCATAGGCCCATCCACAAGAACTCCATTCAAGGGGTTGGGTCTGTCAAGAACAATAAAGGAAATCTTTCTCTTTGCGGCCTCTTCCATACAGAGTTTCATTGTTGAAATATAGGTATAAGACCGAGACCCTATATCCTGTATATCAAATATCAAGATATCTATCTCTGATAGCATGACATTGGTAGGTCTTCGGGTAGCTCCGTACAGACTGTGTATCGGCAATCCTGTCTTTGTATCCCTATTATCTTTTACAGAACCTTGCACTCCGCTACGTATCCCATGTTCCGGACTAAAGAGTGCGACAAGACGAACTTCCGGCATCGCATAAAGAATATCAATAGATGACCGCATCCTACTATCCACACCAGTAAGGTTGGTAATCAATCCCACTCTTTTCCCTTTAAGAATCGCTCCTTTCTCTTGTGCAAGAATTTCAATTCCTGTTTTTACACGGCACGGCTGTGCATATCCGGTACAGGAAAGAGAAGAGAAAAGAATCCCGAAGAAAAAAAAGGCAGAAGGCGCCATCTCTAACAGTTCATATACTCTCATTTTTTTTCCTCCCCTTCCATAAAGTATAACCCTTTCTTTCTCTAAAAAGGACTCTATTATGATACCATACCCAAAAATCTCAATGCTTCAAAATAACCTTTCTTCCTTTACTAAACCACTTATCTAAAAATGCGTCTATTATAGTATGATTGATATAAAAAAAGAGGAAAAAACCTTTTCGTCGCAAGAAGGAGGAAGCATGAAAAAAGTACTGCTTGTGCTTATTGCGGGAATGTTGATAGCAGGTGTCTTTAGTGTATCCGCGGTAGTGGCCGACAACACGAACAAGAAACAAAATGTACAAAAAGAGTCTGTAAAGAAGCAAAATATATGGAGTCAGCTTAATCTCACCGCGGAACAAAAAGCAAAACATAAAGAAATCCTGAAAACGCGTAAAGAAAAAATAGATGCCCTTAAAGAAGAAGGTTCCCTTGATCCAAAAGAAAAGAGGGCGAAACTTCAAGAAATACAAAAAACCACTAACTCAGAGATTGAAGGAATGCTCACTCCTGCACAGCGGGAAGAGTATAAAAAGTATAAGGAAGAAGAGGTAAAAGCAAGAGAAGAAGCAAGAAAAAAGAAGAAAGCAAAAACTTCTCAAGAGAAGTAACCTCTATGGATAGGGATGCGGGGATACCCCCCTTTTCCCCGCATCCCAATGATAATCAAACAATGCCTTTCTTCATCTCTAAATAGAAGTAAAAACCATCCTTTGATAATCGCCGCTATTTCCCAATCTATATCGTAATATTCTTAAATTGAGGAAGCCATGGTTTATTCTTCTTTAACATCTCGGCGACCATCTTGCGAATTTCCGCAAGAGAAAGAACCGCCGCAGAGAGCGGATCATAACAGACCGCATGAAACACCATCTCTGCGTTTCCTGTAAGAGCCGCCTCTACAGCCATCTCCTCAACCGCAATATTCACATTGTTCAACGCCGCGCACTGCGGAGGAAGAGGACCAACATACACAGAGTTAAATCCCCGCCTATCCGCAAAAATCGGCACCTCTACACAGGCCTCCTGAGAAAGGTTCGGAATAAGACCATTGTTGGGAACGTTTCCATTAAAAGAAAACGGTTCACCGCCAAGACGCGCATTCATAATAAAGGCCGCATACTCCTTTCCGCGCGCAAAATCTATTGGTTTTTCCATCCAGTCAGAAAGTTCTTTCTTCCATCTTTTTTCTTGGGAACGGTAATGTTTCAAAATAAAGGCATATTCCCCTGGATTCCATCCCGCATATTTGGGAGAGGTCCGCATATATTTTTTAATCAAATCTGGTCTTTTCCGAAACCACCAGTTATATTCCGAGTTATGACCGCTTGATTCTGTTACATAATATCCAAGATGAATAAAGAGTTCATTACGAACCACTTCATGCTCATAGATGCTCTTTTTCTGCACCGCCTTTTTTATCAAAGGATACGCGTCGCGATGGTTCCACTTATATTCAAGAAACCATGCCTGATGGTTAATACCCGCACAAAGGTAGGTAATTTCCTCTTTAGGAGCGCCAATCCATTTTGCAAGCATTTCCGCGGTCCCTTGAACACTGTGGCAAAGACCTGTCAATTGTACTGTTGACGATCTCTGCATAGCACGACAAAGCATTGCCATAGGATTGGTATAATTTAAAAGAATAGCATCCGGACAGTACGCTTCAATATCGCGGCAAATCTCAAGCATAACAGGAGTTGTTCTCAATGCCCGAAAGATACCGGAAACACTTCGGGTATCGCCCACACAGGTATCAATCCCATATTTTTTAGGAATCTCTATGTCAGAGCCCCAGATTTCCACTCCGCCGGCAAGAATAGTTACTACCACAGCATCCGCACCTTTCAAAGCTTTCACGCGATCCATAGTAGCCACTACCTTTGCTGGATATTTTCCTTCAGAAATAATCTTCTTTACCGCTCTCTCTGCAAAAGAAAGTCGCTCCGCATCAATATCCATAAGCGCAATCGTAGCATCCCGCATACTCGGAAAGGTCAATATATCTTTCACAAGAGTTCTGGTAAACCCCACACTGCCTGCACCAATGAATACAATACGCGCCAAGGTTCCTCCTTTGTGAAAAAGAGTAAGAATATCTACGGAATGTTTATAATATTTTGCCGGTCGTTGCCATACTCAAGTTGGCAAATTTTACTCCTTTTGTGGCCCTAAGAAGATCTGACAGCCGCTTTACTTCACCCGGCACACCTCTCACAACCACTACTTCAAGACAATTATTATGATCAAGATGAATATGCTGAGAAGCAAGAATAATATGGTGGAAATCGTGCTGAATACAGGTAAGAGTTTCCATTAATTTTGAACCGTGATGATCATACACAAGGGTAATCGTACCTGCTACTTCGGTACCATGTTCCCATTCTTTTCTAACCAGTTTTTCTCTAATAAGGTCTACAACCGCTTTTGAACGGGTGGGATATTTTTCAAGCCGAGTATGACGATCAAACTCTTGCAATAACTGCTTCTCAAGAGAAACGCTAAAACGTACTATGGATTTCATAATACCAGTATACCCTGATGCGCATAACCTGTAAAAAAGATCGCCGTCTTCTCTCTACTCTTTTACAACCCTATTCATGCCGAAGCGCCTGTATAGGATCAAGCAAAGCGGCCCTGCGTGCGGGATAAATTCCAAACAGTACGCCAACCGCCACTGAAATTGCAAATGAAACAATCACCGACCAGGAGGTTACCAAAGTAGTCATACCTGCAAAATGGGTTACCATTTTTGGTACAATAATACCAATTGCCACACCAAGAAACCCGCCAGAAGCAGAAAGAAGAACCGCCTCGGTTAAGAACTGATGAATAATATCTGCTTGTTTTGCGCCAAGTGCTCTTCGGATACCAATCTCCCGTGTCCGTTCTGTTACAGTAGCAAGCATAATATTCATAATACCGATACCGCCTACCAATAAAGAAATCGCCGCAATAGAACCTAACACAATGCTAAAAATCCTCTTGGTATGTTCGGCTTGCTTCAATAGTTCTATGGGAACCAAAATCTCATAATCGGTCTTCTTTCTGTTCTCGTCAAGAAGCGACCGTATAATCGCCGAGGTCTGCATAATCTGGCCTGTATCAACCACACGCGCGACAAAACGGTGAAACTTCACCCAACTCCGTTCCCAGGAACGCATTCCTCCGCTTCCCTTTTTTACCTCATACTCTCCAAAAAATGCCCGGGATGTAGTCAAAGGAATATAGACTGCCATATTCATATCATCTGCCTCAAATCCCTCGTTTGCCGCCTGAAACGCACGTTCTCCCACTACGCCTACTACTGTAAAATAGCCGCTTTTTATCTTAATCCGTTTTCCAATCGGCGGTTCAGTAGTAAAAAGCGTTCTATTCACTCCTGCTCCGATAACCGCAACCGGCTGAAAGTTATCCTGATCCGCGGGAGTGATAAAACGGCCCGAAGGAATCGCAAGATTGTAAACATTTGCGTACGAAGGCACTGTTCCTACCACTGTTCCCGGAACCTTAGCATTTCCAAACCATATCGTTTCCTTTAACTCCCATGTCGGAACCACATTCTCAACAGAAGGAATAGTTTTAATTCTTCTTAAATCAACAGGGGTTAATCCAAAAACATTCAAAGAAGAGGATTGACTCGCATCAGCATCTGCGGGCGGATTAAAACTTCTAATAATAATATTGTTGCTTCCAAGTTCCTTAATCTTTTCTCTTGCCTCAAAACTTGCTCCCTCTCCAATCGCAAGCATCGCAATAACCGACGCAACACCAAAAACAATTCCCAAGACCGTAAGAAGAGAACGGAGTTTATGAAGCCAAATGTTTTTTATTCCAAACTTCACCAATCTCTTAATATGGGTATATTTAGCGTGAAACATCAAGCGCTCCGTCAAGAATTCTTAAAACCCTACGGGAATGTTCGGAAATTTTCGGATCATGGGTTACCAACACCAATGTTTTTCCTTCATGATTAAGCTCGTCAAGCATATCCATAATTTCTTTTCCAGTCGCAGAATCAAGGTTTCCCGTAGGTTCATCCGCAAGAATAAGAAGGGGTTCATTCACAAGTGCGCGCGCAATAGCTACCCTCTGCTGTTGTCCTCCGGAAAGTTCATACGGCCTATGATTTTTCCTATCCCGAAGCCCGACCTTTTCTGCAAGTAACGAAGATTTATCCCTTACAATCGTTTCATCAATACCTTGATAAAAAAGCGGCAATCCGATATTCTCTAAAACCGTCAATTGAGGAATAAGGTTATACGATTGAAATATATAGCCCAACCGTCTGCTCCGAATATCTGAGAGCTGATCATCATTAAGATTTGAAATATCTTCATTGCCCAAGATATATTTACCCTGTGTGGGACGGTCAAGACACCCGAGTATATTCAGTAAAGTCGTTTTTCCGCTTCCGGAAGGACCCATAATAGATACATGGTCTCCTTCAAAAAGAGTAAACGAAAGACCCCTTAACGCGTGAACTTCTGTCTCTCCCAACGCGTATGTTTTCCAGACTTCATTGAACTGAATTATTTCGCGAGGCATTCGTTCTCCGAGGCCGTGAAGATCTCTGTTCTGCAGGCTGTTCTCCCGACTGTTCGCCAGGTGCCGGCGTTTCTCTTAAAATAGATTGCGATTTTTCAGAGGTTTGTCCATTGGTTCCTGAAGTAGCAGCAGGCTGTGCAGGAGAAGAAGATTCGGACGAAGCACCAGACTGTTCTTTGGGCGCGGGAGTTATGCCTGTTTCTCCTGCCGCGGAATCCTCCTCCTTCTTTCCTGAAGAACGACTTTCTGCGGTCATCACAAGAATTTCTCCTTCCTTCAACCCGCTTTTAACCTCAACCATCTCATCATTGCTTTGTCCAAGAATAAGTTCCCGTGTTTCAAGAGTTCTTCCGCGCAAAACCGTACATGTGGGCTTTGCTCCTCTCAAAGAAATCGCCGCTAAAGGAATCGCAATCACATTATGAAGTTCATCCACCACAATCTCCACTTGCGCGGACATTCCCGGCTTAAGCAAAGGAGAGATTTTATCAAGAGCAATTTTTGCCACATAAAGATTAATATCTGGATTGAGCCATTTAAGCGTGGGATCCGGCATAAGAGCGATTCTCTTTACAGTGCCGGTAAAGTTCTCTTTTGGAAATGCGTCTACTCGTATCCTCGCCTTCAAATCCGGTTTAATCTTTTCAACGGCAGATTCATGGATCTTCACCTCAACTCCCATGGAATTAAAGTCCGGAAGGTTTAAGAGTTCCTGATACAACCGCACCGTAGTTCCCGGTTGAATAGGATTATCAGAGCGCCATGGATTTGAACTGGTAGCATAGGTTACAAATCCTGTTTGAGTAGCGCGAATCATACAGTTGTTCAACCGTTTCTTTAATTCTTGAAGATGGTTCCTGTGGCGCATATAGGTTGCGCGATAACTCTTGATACTTGCCTCGTTCTGTACAATCTTTGACTGACACTTTACCTGCACCCGTTCAAGATTGGCAATGGCCTCTATATAATCTGAATAGAGTTTTTCCACCTGTTTTGGGAAATCATAATTTAAAAAGAGTTGTGCGTTAAGACCTGTCTTTTCCTGAGATACCTTCTTCTGCTGAAGCGCCAACTTATCTGCCTCTAATTCACTCTTGGTAACATATCCCTTTGATGCTAATTTTTCACTCCAGTCAACAGTATCCTGCGATCGAGCCACCTCTTCGCGCGAAAGATCCATCCCCGCATCAATCTCTCTCTTCTTGTTCAATGCCTCTCCCGCAAGTTCAGAACTGGAGACTAAAGAAGCAAAGTTACGCGTTTTTCCCTCTATTAATTGGGTTGCCAACGTCTTTCCAAGATACTTCTCTAAATCCATCTGTGCAAAGCGTATTGTCAACTCTGCCTGCCGGATATCGCTTTCATTCTGTTTCTTTTGAATGGAAAGATTTTCCTGCGCATTCAAAAAATTAGACCAACTGTTTTCTACTGTAATTTCTTGTTGCTGAAGCTGATCATCAATATCCTTGGAATCAAGCTGAACAAGAACCTTTCCCTCCTTTACATCAGCCGCGGTAATTTCGGTTCCTTCAGAGACCACATAAAGAATATTACGCGTACCCGGCACTTCGTTTACAATCTTCTGAAACGTAAGCGCTTGTAGGTTCCCACCCTCAAGAACAGAAATAACTAGTGTCTGCTTTTTCACCTTAAGGGTAATAAATTCCCGCGCCTTCTTCTTTTCTCGGGAAATTGCGGACACAACAATCAACGCCACCACCACAATAAGAATAAACCAAGTCCACTTGCTTCGTACAATACGACTTTTTAGCGTTTTCCTACACGCCTGTTTCACAAGGGTACAACTACGCGCCAGTTTCTCCAGAAATTTTTTCATACAGATCTCCTTTCCATACTCCTCGCTCATCCAATTCAAGGGTTTCAGTATCTTTCAAAAACCCAAGATACGATACAAGGTAATTTACAATCGCGCCCGCAAGAGAATTTTTTGCGGCAAGAAATGATGATTGCGCATCAAGAAGATCGCGAGTTGTCGCCCTTCCCGCCTGAAGCAGAAGGTCTGTACTTTCAACCCGCTTTCCCGCAAGTTCAAGACTATTTTTTTGAATCTCATGGGTTTGAAACGCCTCTTCAAGATCACGGAACGATTTTCTGGCATCTAATTTCACCTGATCCTGAAGAAGAGAAAAAGAGCGTTTCGCCCTATCTAACGATATTTGCGACCTACGCAAAGCGTTTCGTTCCGACAATTTATCAAAAGGAAGAGCAAAAGAAAGTCCGGCAGACCATGAGGTATCACTTAATGAAAAAGTCGGATCCGTAGAAGCCTTTGACCTGGAATCCGTAGAGGCAGAAAGGTTCAAACGACCCCGAAGCGCATCTTGCGCCACCACAACTTTACGGCCGGAATCTTCCAATTCGTCAAAAGAAGTAAGAAGATCTAAACGTTTGCGAAGCGCCAAATCAATGGCATGATCCGCGTTAATAATAAGAGGAGGAATTCCTTTCTCAAAAAACGTTTCAAAACCAGCTGCATTTACCACCAACGGTACTGCAACCGGAATGCCAAGAACAATCTTAAAACTATCGTTCAGACTTTGAAAATTATTATTCGCCTCCACCCATTGCTGATATGCCTGATATTCATTCTGTTTTGCCTGATCAGCCTGAAAAGCAGGAAGACGGCCTGCCTGTGAAAGCATTTCAATCCGTTCTCTGGTTTCTTTTAAGAAGATATAATTGTTGCGGTAATTTGCAAGGCGGTTCTGCGCAAGAAGAATATTGAAAAATTTTGATGCCACCTCTACGGAAAAATTTCTCTGATATCTAAGAAACGTTCGTATCTGATATATCGCACTTCGTTCTGCTTGTGTAAGGTTTTCTTCCGCGATAAAACGTCCGGACCCTTGAAGAAGAGGTTGAAAAAGATCAAATGAAAGCAAGCCGCGCCAGGCTTTGTCTTTAGTTCCTGTAAGATATTGAAGAAGAGATTGCCCAAGGTTAAGAGTCATCTGGGTTCCTGCGCCAAGCCAACGCACCAACCCTATATTCAACGAGGCAGAAAGAGAATCATCGGTTCCGTCATTATTCCATTCCGCACTTCCAGAAATACCGTAACGGGTACGGAACAACCATCTTTGATAGGTAAGGTCAAGAATACGAAGATAAACATCTTCTTTTTTGCTCTGATAATCACGATTTTCTGTGGCTGCGGAGATCAATGCATCCTTCAGAGTTACTACGATGGTTTCCGTGCGCGTACTCTCTGATAACGCAACCTTATCAGGCAATCTTTGATCCTGCACTACTTTTTCTTTTTGAAGAAGGATTGTTTCAACCTCGCGATCCGCTGAACGAGAGTAAAAGTCCGCGGTTCTACATCCTGTAAAAAGAATCGGCAACAATAAAAGAGTAACCCATATAAGTTTTGTACGCATTCTATCCACCATAAAAAAAGCGTTATTGGGATTACATTCTTAGAATTGCACCCTACCAAAGAAATTTTCAGAGCGCAATAATCAAGTATACCACTTTCTCTTATCTGGTCAATTGCTTTTTTCGTATCATTGTAATATTAGACGTAACAAAAAGAGCGCTACCTCTCTATCTTCTCTGTTAACAAGGCTTTCTTTCCTAAACCCCTCCCGTGGGAAAACTCCCGGATATCGCCTTTACCATGAAATATCATATAGATTGACAGAAGAAAAAGAAAGAGATATAACCATATTGTTTAATAATAAAAGAGAAACAACCAGCAACCCCATACTCCTCAAGGAGGTAGCAATGGCCCTGCACAACCCCTTTTCCGCAGAAGGGCAATGGTACCGCGGAAACCTTCATACCCACACCACTGTCTCCGACGGCTCTCTTCCAGTACAAGAGACCTGCGCTCTTTATCGGAACAAAGGGTATGATTTTCTCGCTATCACGGATCATGATGCTTTTTTTCCCGCGGAAACCTTTGATAAAAATCTCCTGGTCCTTCCCGGTATTGAAATAAAAGCAGGCTGTACACAACATATCGTTCTTCTAAACCCTGTACAGGCAGGAGAAACAAGGCACCTTCCCATGAACGATCTTCCCCGCTTCCTTTCTCCTGATACCTATACTATCGCCGCCCATCCCTACTGGTCGGGCCTTACTTCCGGCGATGTCGCAACAATTCCCTTTTTTAATGCGGTGGAAGCCTTCAACGGTGTCTGTCATCGGACAAGAGGAAAGGGCTTCTCTTCTATTCATTGGGATGAACTTCTCCATACAGAGCGATTCTGTCACGGAGTTGCGGTAGACGATATCCATAGCGTTGAAGACTGTGGAAAAGGGTGGGTTATGGTAAAAGCAGTTAACCTTACCACAAAAGAAATTATTGCGAGTCTGAAGAAGGGATTGTTCTATGCCTCTACAGGAGTAGAAATAACACATCTTGAATATCATAAAACAACGGTTACCATAGAAACCGCCGATCCCTTTACTGCCATTGATTTTATTGGAATCGGTCCTTCGGGAAGCAGGATTGCTTCCACTGACAATAAAAGCACACAGGCTGAATTTTCTATAAATCCCGCAATGAAATATCTAAGGATAGAAATTACTAATGCCGCGGGACAAAAAGCATGGGTCAATCCAATATCTATTCCTTAGTAAAAAAAAAGGCCTGTATCAACTATTTCAAAGAAAGCTTAACAATCGGGATAAGTATGGATAGACAAGCGCAACGATATAGAATTCGTGGAAGACCCTATCTCTGCCTCAATGCAACAGAAGCCCTTTCTACCGGGATCTCCACTCGGGAAGAAACCCTTGAAAAACTTATTCTTAACTCCAATTCAGGATCTGGATTCTTTGAATATGCTGTCGTAAGCAGTATACCAGAAGAAACACTGCTTACCATGGCTCCCCACGAACGAAAAGAACGAACTTTTTATTCCCGTCGGGAGGCATTTCACTATCTCCGAACTCTTTCTAAAGAATTTTCAGTATACGGCATCGCAAAGACAGAAATGCTTGACCCTACTCTTGTAGATCTTGAAGAACAGGATTTCGGCAATATTATGGATGAACTAAAAGCATTTGAAAAGAAACCCAACCCTTCTGACTCTTCTCTCGGCTCCTCTGAAATTTGACCAGAAATGCGCATGCTTATACAATAAAAAAGATTTTATCGCCGTAGAATAACTATCCCTATCTGCCACAAACCAATAAAAAACTGTCTCTGACAGAAGGAGAAAGATGAATACGCAAAAGAAAGGAAAAATCGGAATCGTGGTTGGAGGAGGACCCGCACCGGGAATTAACGGAGTCATTGGCGCCGCAACCATTGAAGCATCCCGAAGAGGAGTTGAAGTCATAGGAATTCTTGATGGATTTAAATGGATTTCAAAAGGAGATACAACCCATACTAAAACCCTAACTCCGGCTGATGTGGAAGAGATCCGATTCAAGGGAGGATCCATTTTACATACCTCTCGGGAAAACCCCACAAAAGATCCGGAAAAAATGCGTGCAGTCGTAGACTCACTCAATAAATTAGGAATCACCCGCCTTGTCACAATCGGCGGAGACGACACTGCGTTCAGCGCTTACAAAACCTCTGAATATGCCAACGGCGCTATATGCGTCGCCCATGTTCCAAAAACCATAGACAATGATCTTCCCTTGCCTGATTCAATTCCTACCTTTGGATATCAGACCGCGCGCGATCTTGGAGGAAAACTTATAAAAAACCTTTTGGAAGATGCCCGCACAACGCGGCGATGGTATATTGTCGTTGCAATGGGACGAAGCGCGGGGCACCTTGCGCTTGGTATGGGTATTACCGGAGGAGCAACAATCACGCTTATCCCTGAAGAGTTTAAAAACACCTCTCTCTCTATCGAAACAATCTGTAGTCTCATTGAAGGATCCAAACTCAAAGCAAAGATGGCAGGTCAAGACTACGGCATTGCAATCATCGCGGAAGGTGTGGGAGAATTAGTAAAAGAAGAATTGGCAAAAAATCCCCTTGTCGTGGTGAAATATGATGAACACGGCCATCTCCGTCTCGCGGAAGTTCCTTTTGGTCTTATCCTTAAACGAAGCCTTGACACAGCGGCAGAAGCACGCAAAGAAAAAGCCGGATATGTAGATATTACCATAGGCTATGAACTCCGTTGCGCGGACCCTGTTCCATTTGATATTGAATACACTCATCTTCTCGGATGGGCGGCGGCAGACCATCTATTACACGAAACAATCCGCGATACAGGCGTGCTTATTTCAATACAGGCAGAAAAATCAGTCCCTATTCCATTGCCGGAAATCCTTGATGTACACACAGGCAAAACATCGGTACGCCGCGTAACAATAGATTCCGATCATTACCGGGGAGCCAGAGCACTTATGACCAGAATAGAACCCTCTGATCTTGAAGACCCCGCTATGATGAAGAAGCTCTCTGATATTACCGGTGAAGATTCTTCTGTACTGAAAAAACGCTTTGCTTAAGCAGGGATCTTCTCTATACTTGTATGCAAAGTTCTTCATCGGAACAATCTTTAGGGAGAAACTGAAACGATGAAGATACGATCCTATTATTATCGTCAGTTTCATGCGGATCTTTCAAGAGATATTCCGGGAGAAGGATATGAAGGGTGGCGCTTCGCGGAATTAGAGATCCCCTTTGATAAAACCGCTGTTGTCGTAATGCATGCATGGGAAACGAAAAGTCCGGAACAATACCCGGGCTGGTACCGGGCAGTAGAGTACCTGACGCGGGCAAAACAGATCTGCGCCGAGATCTTTCCCGAACTTCTCACCGCCATAAGAAGATCGCCCATGCCTCTTTTCCATGTCGCGCACAAAGCTCCCTATGTGGAAAAATATCCCGGGTATCATAAAACCCGTGCAATCTCTCCCGAAGAACCAACGATTCCCAGCCTTGTACCCGACCCTTCCATCACAGCGCTCAAACATTTCAAACAAGAATATGCATTCGTAGGAAAAGAGAATGAAGCAGATGTAGTCAGAGCATTTCAAGAGATAGATTTTGCGGAAGAAGCAAAACCCCTTGACCATGAAGGTATCGCAATCAATGGAACCCAACTTGCGGCACTCTGCGCAAAGAAGAATATCCAACACCTTGTATATGCTGGATTTGCAATCAACTGGTGTCTTTTACTCTCGCCCGGAGGTATGCACGATATGGCACAACGAGGATTTCTCTGCTCTGCCTTCCGACAGGCTGTTACCGCGGTGGAAAATAAAGAAAGCGCCAGAACCCAAACCTGCAAAGAACTTGCGCTATGGCGTGTCGGACTTCAGTTTGGATTCGTTTTTGATGTAGATGACTGGATCTCTGCCTTAAAAAACCTCACTTTTTAGGAGGAACAGGAACCGCGGGTTCTCCTGAAAAAAATTGTAGAATCATCGGCGTAATATCTGAAATAGCGCCGGACCCCTCTGCAATAACAAAGCGCGCATCTTCTACGGCCGCAAATTTGATATCCTTCATTTCCATCCACATTGCAGGTGCGGTCCCCTCGCCATACCACTCCACCCTTCCGGGAAGAAAAGTTGCCGCATCAATATAAACCAATGCCTTTTGTATTGAAGGAAGCGTAGCAAACTTTGCAATATCTCTATTCAACTTTCCTATCTCTTTTGTTTCAAGAATATAATATTTTTTTCCTTCCCGTTGCGTAGGAAGAATCTCCATACCCGCACTCCCTGAAAAAGCTTGCAATATCTTCTCTATTGCAAAGGGAGGATTTATCACCTCGTCTTTTTTCTCGGTCGGAATGCGAGTAACATCTATTTTACTTATCGTGGGAACTATGGGACTGGAAATATAGACCGCATTTCCGTCAAAAACAGTGGTCATTTTCATCGTTCCCTGTATCATCGGCATTGTCGTTTCAGATTCAAGACGAAACTTCTCATTCTTTTTCCACATCCGGGAATCCACTGTCATAGTGGATCCCTTCATCTCCATATTAATAAAGATTCTGCCTGTTCCCTCTGTAAACGCTTTGTCGGCTGCAGAGGCCTTTTCAAGGATCTCCTTCATCGTGGCACTGAATGCAAACGATGCCATACACAATAAGGTAAATAAAATAGCTAAAACTCTCTTCATTCTCTCCTCCCTGTAGTCAGGAATTTTTTCTTCCTGATTTTTCTTACGATTTTTTCTCTTCTTTCCCTTCTTTCACCGCCATCCCTATCTTTACCGCCATAATAAAATCATTCTCGGACAATCCCCTCACCGCATAGGTGTAAAGAGAAAGAATCACCTTATTATAAAGAATAAAAAAAGAAGGATGATGTCCCTCTTCTTCGGCAATGGCGGCAACAACATTTACAAACTCCATTGCCTGAGAAAATGATTTAAAACGAAATGTACGGGTTAATTTTCCTTTTTCAAGAGACCATCCTGGAATCTGCGCAAGAAATTTCGGCAGAGATTCTTCAGAAAGAGGAAATCCTCCCACCTCGCACGGAACACACTTTTTCTTTGCAAGATCTTCTTCTGATCTCATTGCTCCCCTCCTGTTACGTTACACCTTTTTCTTCTTCACCAAAATCTTATCGTTCATCGCTATCTTTTCGTGTAGCGTACAAAACTTCCGAAACAGTGGTAATCCCCTGTCTCACCTTCGCAATACCATCCTCACGAAGGGTTTTCATCCCGAATTTTCGGGCAGTTTCCCGAAGAAGTGCACTTCCTGGGTCGCGTAAGGTAATTCTTCTAAGCTCCTCATTCATCATCATTAACTCTGAAAGACATGTTCGTCCTCCAAAGCCTGTTCCCTTACAGAGGTGGCATCCCTTTCCCCGTGAAAATTGAAGATTCTTTTCCACAAGATCAACACTCAATTCCCTAATCTCTTCTTCCGTAGGAATATACGATTCTTTACAACCCTTACAAATTGTTCGAATAAGCCGCTGGCTTAATACGCCGATCATAGAAGAAGCCAACAAATAAGGCTCTACTCCCATATCAATAAGCCGCACCACTGCACCCGGCGCTGTGTTGGTATGAAGCGTTGAAAGCACAAGCTGACCGGTCTGTGCCGCCCGAAACGCAATGGATGCACTTTCAATATCGCGTATTTCTCCAATCATCACCACATTCGGATCCTGACGAAGAATAGAACGAAGCGCGGCCGCAAAGGTAAATCCGGTCTTTACATTCACCTGAATCTGGTTCACATTACTTAAATGGTACTCAACCGGATCTTCCACGGTAATAATCTTCCTATGGATATTATCCAATTCATTCAGAGATGAATAGAGTGTAGTGGTTTTTCCAGATCCAGTAGGACCTGTTACCAAAAGCATTCCGTACGGCTCATCAAGAAGCATTCTCCAGCGGTGAAGATCTGTCGGCGAAAAACCAAGCTGTTCAAGACCAGTGATAATATTGGATTTATCAAGAATCCGAAGCGCCACCATCTCTCCAAAGAGCGTCGGCATAGTTGAAACCCGAAGATCCACACTCCTTGACTGAATACGTGCCTTAAAATAACCATCCTGCGGAAGCCTCTTTTCTGCAATATCAAGATTGGAAAGCACCTTAATATGCGAAACAACCGCAGGATAAAGTTCAAGCGCGGGAGGAGGAAATTCGTAAAGTAACCCATTGATCCTGTACCGCAACCGAAGTCCTGTTTCTTCAATTTCCATGTGAATATCGGTTGCTTTTAATTCAACAGCTTGATCTATCAGAGAAACCACAACATTCTCTGCATTGGACTCTTTTTCAAGTTCTCGCAGTTTCACCGGCGCAGAAACAGCATCAAGGGTAGCAAACTCTTTTGAAGCAACCGGAGTAATAACAGAAATGCCTGCCTGTGAAAAATATTTATCAAAGGCATTCCGAAGATCCTGCTCTTTTACAAGCCGCGGTTCAATATCAAGCCCTGATATTTTCGCAAGCTGATCAAGCGCTTCTGAGTCCACAGGATCCACCATACCACATACAATCTTCTTGGAACTCTTAAAAATAGGGATCGCTTGATATTTACGACAGGTAAATTCAGGAAGAGAACGAATCGCCTCTTTTTCAATCAGAATGCTTTCAAGCTGAAAAGGAGAGACCTTATATTCATGCAGAACAAAGTCATACCATTGATTCGCATTCACAAGACCAAACCGTATAAGAAGGTATCCAAACGGAACACCGCTCTTCTCTCCTTCCTTCACAACAAGATCAATCTGGTCTCCTGTAAGCCCGAACCGCTCGGCAACAGCTTTTTGAATCTTATTATTTTCCTTTTCCATAAGAAAGCAATGGCGTTACGGTTTTTTCAAGTTCTCCTTCACGGAACATACCAACCTTTTTCATTGCAATCGCACCCTTTGTATCAATAATTACCGTTGTCGGAAAGCCTCGTATCGGCCCATAAAGCCTTTCAATCTGCGATGTAGAAAGAGCAATAGGGTATGTTATGGCATAACTCCTCACAAAACTCTCTGTTTCCGCAAGGCTAGATCCTCCTCCAGTAAGCCCGATAATCACAAATCCCTTCTCTTTCAATTTATTGTATGTCGCAACAAAATCAGGCAATTCCGCTTTACAAGGAGGACACCATGTAGCCCAAAAATTCAACACAACCACCTTTCCCTTCAAACTGCTAAGAGAAATAGTTTTACCATGAAGGTCCTGCACAGAAAAATCAGGCGCCTGCTTGCTGTCTGCAGAGCGCGCCGCCGCCGTGGAAGAAGCCTGCGCCACTTCCGACAACGGAACACTAACTGTACGATTCTTTTGCAACAAGGTACCTGCCCGAACCACAACCACAACAACACAGAGCGATACAATAAATATGGAAAGAACAGTCCGTTTCATATCTCCTCCTTCTTCGTTAAACATCTTATTCTGTATTTTTCGTTTTATAAAGCCCTATTATGATAAGAAAAAAAGATTGTTTCTCACATTTTCTCTATCTCTTTCCACTGCTTTATAGCAAAATATTCAGAAAAAAAGCTCTGGCACATACAAATAATTTTCTCCTTGTAGTATACCACGAAAGCCTGTTCAAATTGACAAGATCCTTCTCCGGTGTATCATATTGCGATGAGTGCACCATTATCATTTCAAGATATTGTAGGTCGGCTCCATTCTTATTGGATGAGCCAGGGCTGTTTTTGGTGGCATCCCTATGCTACCGAAGTGGGTGCAGGCACATTAAACCCCGCCACATTTTTCGGTATTCTTGGACAAAAAACATGGAATGTGGTCTATCTTGAACCTTCTCAGCGGCCACAGGATGCCCGGTATGGAGAAAACCCGGTACGACTTTATCAGCACCATCAGCTTCAGGTAATTTTAAAACCTCCTCCGAAAAATATTCAAAAACTTTATATCCGAAGCCTTTCTTCCATTGGCATTGATATTCAACAACATGATTTGCGATTCTTAGAAGACAACTGGGAAGCGCCGACTCTCGGCGCATGGGGAGTAGGGTGGGAAGTCTGGCTTGATGGTCTTGAAATCACCCAATTTACCTATCTGCAACAAGCGGGAGGCATTGATCTCAACCCAGTCTCCATAGAGATTACCTATGGTCTTGACAGAATCGCCTGTTTCCTTCAAAAAAAAGAATCGGTCTTTGAAATTGACTGGGGCTCCACAATGAATTTCGGCACCCTTCATCATGAACGAGAACGACAATATTCTATCTTTGGTTTTGAAAAAGCCGATATTTCGCTTCTTTCTAAATCCTTGGATGATTACGAAAAAGAGGCAGAATCACTCCTTCAAGCAGGAATATACTTTCCCGCTTACGACTTTATCTTAAAGATGTCTCATCTCTTTAATCTTCTGGAATCTCGCGGAGCGATTAGTGTTACAGAACGCACCCGCATCATCAAGCGGGTAAGAGCGCTTGCCAATCAGTGCGCACGCCTCTATAATGAAGCTACATCCCTTCCTGCTCCATCACCCTCTTCTTAACTCTTTTCCGAACCAACGCTCTATTTTTATCAAGATTCCTTCTTTCCCGTACAGATCCTCTTTTCTACGAAAAATTCTTTCTTTCAAGAAAAGGCTTCAGTTTCCCCGCCTTCGGAGAAAGCTTCAGTTTTTGGATTGCTTTGCCTTCAATCTGTCGGATTCTTTCTCGGGTAAGACTAAAAGATTTCCCCACCTCTTCCAGGGTTCGCGCATATCCTTCTTCATCCAACCCAAACCTTAACCGAAGAATCTTCTCCTCGCGATCGTCAAGAATCTCAAAGGCCTTTTCAAGCTCTTCTCTCAAAAGTGTACAACGTGTATGATGCAACGGGTTGGCTTCCAAAGCATCCTCAATAAAATCTCCTATAGTAGTGCGTTCTTCGTCTCCCACCGGCATATCAAGCGAAATCGGTTCTGGTCTCATAGATTTTTTAATCTTCTTAATTTTTCCTACATCAAGATTAACCGCCTTGGAAATCTCTTCATCTGTTGGATCCCTATCAAGATTCTGCGAAAGCATACGTGACACTTTATTCACTTTATTAATCTTTTCAATCATATGCACGGGAATCCTAATAGTGGCCGAATGATCTGCAATGGCTCTGGTAATCGCCTGACGGATCCACCATGTCGCATACGTGCTGAACTTGAACCCTTCCTTATAACGAAACTTTTCTACTGCTTTCATCAAGCCGATGTTCCCTTCCTGTATCAAATCCCGCAACGTAAGCCTTGGGTTTGAATACTTCTTTGCAATACTAATTACCAAACGAAGGTTTGCCTGAATTAAATGGTTCCGTGCCGCCTGAAACCTATTTTCTAACTTAATAATTACCGCAACATTCCCATTATCCTTTCTCTTTTCACATAACAATTTCTTGCAATCTTCCATTTCCTTCGCATACTTCACCTCTTCCTCAGAAGTTAAAAGATCAATACTCCCCGCATCCCTCAAATAGGACTTCAGCGGGTTCCGGGCATCTTCCACATTTATCTTTGGTTCCGGCTCAACCTCTCCTGAATCCTGATACCCATCATCCTTCACCTCAATACCATGCATCTCTAAATCGTCGTACAACTCTGCTATCTCTTCACCGGAAACATGCATCGGAATCAATTTATTAAGATCCTCAATTGAAAACCCTCCTTTTTCCTTTCCGAGTTCAAGGATCTTATGTTTTACATTTATAAAAAGCGTTTCTTGGGGCTTTTCTTCCCGAGCCGCAACAGCCTTCTCTTTTTTCAGCTTCTTTACCGGCCTAACCACTCTTTTTTTCGGCGCGCTCTTTTTTATTGGCTGTTGTTGTAATTCTGTAACTTTCTTTTTCTTCTTCGGTATAGCAAGCTCTTTTTTCACTCTCTTCTTCTCCTGTTTCGCGGCAGATCCTTTTTTCGGGTTTCCGGTCTCTGATAACACACGCACTGCTTTCTTTTGTATCACACTTTTCTTATCTGTTTGCGGCTTTGAGGAAACTGCTTTTTTTACGGTCTGTTTCTTCTTCATATTACAACTCCTTCGTTTTCATTTGTCGAAAAAGTTCTTCTATTTCTGCCATCTCTTCACTATACGGAAGACTTTGAGAAGCCTTCTCTCTTACCGTCTTCTTCAAAATCTGAATTTTTTTCTTGCGCTCTTCCTGCAAAAGCATAATAAGGCAATCATCAAAAATCTTTTCTTTTCTGTCAGGGGTTTCTTCCCGTGGGTTCATCGCCGCCGAAGAAATTGCGGTGGCAAGTTCTTTATCTTCAACAGTACCAAGCATTATCGCAGGGCTTACACTTCCTTGTACACGATAGACTTCAAGCCCCTTTCTAAGCCGTTCGGGAAGAAGCGTTTCTCTCTGCGCAATCTTTTCCCACCAAGACGGTTCATCAAGAAGAATCCCCATAATCAACCGTTCTGCCTGAGAAGATACTGTCTCTTTTTCTTCTCCTTTCTGTAATGAAAAACTCTCTTCTTTTTCCTCCTCTTTTCCTCTTCTGGAATGGTTCAGAAGCACAACAGGATCTATATCGGTCAGTTCGGAAAATTTGTTCAGATACATCTCTTGTTCCAATGTATCCGGCACAAAACGCACCAGGCGCAAAATATCCGAAGCAAGAGATGCCCTGTCTCTAACACTGGAAAGTCCTGCCTCTCCCGCTGTTGCGACCCTATGCTCAACAAAATCTTTTGCTGTATTTAAAAAAGTGGTAAATGATTCCGCTCCATAATGATCAATAAATCCATCTGGATCAAATCCGCGCGGCAAAGAAGCTATCCGCACGTCAAAACCATTGGAAAGCGCCACTTCAATCATCCTCGCAGAGGCCGTATCACCCGCATGATCCGCATCAAACACAACAAGAATACGTTTTGCAAAACGTTTTAATTGACGCATCTGGCTGTCTGTTACATACGTTCCCATTGGAGCGACACTATTTTCAAATCCCGCAAGATGAAGCTTAATCACATCAAAATAACCCTCTACCAAAATTGCAAAATCAAGCCTTCTTATCCGTTCTTTTGCCCAATGCAATCCATATAAAAGAGAGCTCTTCTTAAAGGCGGGATGTTCCACACTGTTCAAATATTTCGGCTGTTGATTTTCTTCAAGGCTTCTTCCGCCAAACCCAGCGATTCTTCCCCGACCATCAAAAATAGGAATCATAATCCGATGACGAAAATAGTCAAAACAGGAAGAACCCTTTCTTATAAAAAGCCCTGCCTTTTCAAACATTTCCAAAGAACCTTTTTCTTTCTTGGCAAAACCAGACAAGGCATTCCCCGAAGGAGCGTATCCCAGCGCAAACCGCGAGAATTCACGGTGCGGAATGCCCCGCTGTTCAAGAAGTTCGGACGCAATTGATCCTTGACTTGACTCAAGATGTTTCTGAAAAAACCTGCTTGCCTCTGCATTGGTGTCATAAATCTCCCGGACTCCCTTTCTTTCTCCGCGCCGTTGCGATGATATTTCCACACCGGCTTTTTCAGCGGCAATAGAGATCGCCTCTGGAAAGTCAATCCCCTCAATACGCATTAAAAACTGAAGAAGATTGCCTCCTGTTCCACATCCAAAACAATGAAAGATCTGTTTATCAGGATTCACAAAAAAAGAAGGAGTTTTTTCAGAATGAAAAGGACAAAGCCCACGAAAATTGCGTCCTGTCTTTTTTAATGAAACATACCCTGCAACCAACTCAACGATATCAAGTTTTTCAAGAATTTCCTGAACAGTGTTCTGAGAAATCACTACTCCTCCCTCTCGCCTCTGTATGCTATGACAAGGTTATACCCGCTTCTTTGTGAAAACGTCAAGATACAGGTATAATAGAAAAATCATAATCTATAGATTTCTATGCAAAGATACAATAAAATGCACTAATGTTTATATTCAGAATAGTCCGAACAATCATAGGGATCCTTATTATATTTGGGATCGGATACCTCTTCGGATACAAGGGCGTAAAATTTTATTATATCACCTCTGATTCTATGCTCCCTTCCCTTGAGCCGGGCGACCGCCTTATTGGTATAAAGGCCAATACCCTTTCACGCGGGGATATTCTTATTCTTTCTGATCCGGACGAACCCGGCGCAACCGTGGTAAAACGCCTTATCGCAACAGAAAATAGCACTGTCAAAATTCATGAGGGAACATTAAGAATTAATGGCGAAAAAATTCACGAACCTTATCTTAAAGAAAACCCAAAATACAACCTTACAGAAGAGATCTTTCCTGGAAAAATCTATGTTCTCGGCGATAACCGAAACAATAGCGCCGACAGCCATATATGGGGCCCTATTCCTGTTGACTCTGTCAAAAGCCGTATTGTCTTTCGTTATTGGCCCCGTTCACGAATCTCTCCCATTGGAAGAAACTCTCTCTTGCGTCATATTCCCTGAACCGCTCTCTGCATCCTTCAAAGAAAAGGCAACGACCCCACACCCTGCAACCAACCGATATTTCTGAGAAATCAAGGAGCCGGGTACCCATACAATCTCCTCTCCTTTTGTTAAGACCATTGGCAATTTTTCTTGTCTGCCATCGCGAGGACGATGCGTTTTCCAGAATTTTTCAATACACACCTCTCTCTCCATTCCCAAGGGAACAAAGCGCATCCCTTTCTCCGCGCGTTCCAAAGAAAACGGAAACTCCAGTCTATCTCCATTGACATAGGCTGTGAACAGGTCGGGATTGGAAAGAAACCTGTCTTCAAAACAGACCCTTGTTACAGTAAGAAACCTGTCTCCCACAGAAAAGATTCCTGTGGATTCCACAACAACCGGCTCTATCTTCTTGTGGAAACCAATAGGCATCATACGCGCAAAAATAAGATATTCTCTTCCTATCCGCATCTCCACATTATGCGGAATAAAGCTCTGTATCCCTGATCTTTTCTTTGCCGCCCTGATGGCAGAATCAACACTGCGCCGCGAAGGCATATACAAAGATCCGGAAACTTCCTGCACTGCTACACGTACCACCATTTTTTTCAAGGCATCAGAAAAAGAAGAAAAATCTTCTCTTCTCACCGCATATTCTCCCTTCTTTACAGATAAAGAGTTTCTGGCAAGAGATTCTAACACCTCATAATCTCCCTGCAACAGTTGTGCGGTTTCCGCTATCTTCCTTTGGAAGGCGGGATACAACTCTATAATACGAGGAACAATCTCGTTCCGTATGATATTCCTTCTGAAAATAGGTTCTTCATTGCTTTCATCTATCATAAATACAATCTTCTCTTCTATAAGCCACTCCACAATATCCTTCTTCATAATCTCCAACAAAGGTCTTACAAGAAGAATCTTTTTACTTCCCGGCACAGGTGAAAGCGGAAGCATTCCCCGAAGCCCCTTCAATCCCGTTCCCCGAAAAAGGTTCATAAGAACAGTCTCTGCCTGATCATCACAGGTATGTCCGGTTGCCACTACCGAACAGCCCTGTTCCAACGCTAATCGGGAAAGAGCATGATACCGGGCGCTTCTCGCAAGATTTTCTAAAGATTCGCCCGAGGTTTTTGTAATCGTCACCGAACAAGAAAAAAAAGAAAGATCTAATGTATTGCTGACCTGTTGCACAAATTCTTTTTCCACATCCGCATTCTTCCTTAACCCATGATGAATATAGGCAACAACCATCTGTCCCTTCTTCTCGGGAAAGATCCTGCAAAACGCATGAAGAAGAAAGAGAGAGTCCGGCCCCCCGGAGACCGCGATAAGAACCTTCTTTTCCTCGGAAAAAATCCCCTGCGCCTCCGCATTCCGCGCTACTACTTGAATAATTCCCTGTTTCATACTATTACAGTAATGTGAAAAGCATTGTGAGTCAACCAATGCAAGAATTGCAAAATTTTCCTACCGCAAAGAAATAGAAAAATATAAATGTGGAATTTTAACAGGTGAAAAAAAGAATAGAAACTAAAAGGAGTAAAGCCAATCTCTATATCACACTCTTTCCTTCCGAAGAAAAATCTATTCCCATAAGTTTTGCGATAGTTGCGGGAAAATCTATAATTTCTCCAGAAGGAACCACCCTATTGCGAAGATCAGAAGAGAGCGCGCCTCCATTGATGATAAAGGTCGTTCTTCTAGCACAATCACTTCTTGTTTCCAAGGCGCGATTGGTTGTAAAATCCCATATATGACAATCATACGGCGGCTGATGATTAGAACAATAGTTCCTTAAATCCTCTTCTTTAATACCTCTTTCTCTTCCCTCTTCAACCGCCACATCGCATCCATAATGACATCCATGATCAGAACCTATAAAAAGAAAGGTTTCTTCCCACCATCCATTTTCTTTCAAAAATTCCTGTATCATCCATAACAATTTATCTAAATATAAAAGAGAATGATGTTTATCCTCTGTGTAAGAGGCATTCTTTTTATAAAGAGGGCAGTTGCCTGTTTGATCATATTGCGCAAGATATATAAGAGACATTTTCCAATCTGGATTATTCATCATCCACTGAAAAGCATACTGCGAAGTAAGAAAATCAGAAAAATATGATCCCCAGCCACAGGTAATATCCTTTGCTTTCCACCATCCGCTCTGCATCCACGCATCAGAGCCAAAACTTCCCACCTTACCGTGCGGATAACACTGCATACAGGCGGTAAGTATTGTTTTGTGAGAAAGCCCCTCTTCCATACACCAATAAGGATCAAGCGACGGCGTTGCTTTTACTCCTTGATAAAAACCAGAGGCAAGATATTTTTGACCATACGGAGTATTGCAAATCCCGTTATTCCAGGAATAAACAAAAACTCCTTGGTCAATCATTTCTTTGAAAACAGGAAGCAATCCCGCATTCGCATAGCCTATAACATTAGGAGGAGGAAGCCCTGTTGCTGGCACTATCGCATGTTCGCCCCAATGACCGGCAAGCATATCAAAAATCACAATACAAACTCTTTTCTCCATATCGCAATCTCCTTTTCAAAACAAGAAAGACCATCCTATTATTATTCAAACTCCATTGTCCAGAAATATTCCGGAGAATGAAAGCCAGGCTTCAAAAGCATCGCATAAGAACTATGCTCCTTACCGGTTCTGGTGCGGCATATATTAAAATTCCATTTATCTCCGGATGTAACCGACACATTATGAAGCGTAGCAAAAGGAATCGCTATCTCCACTGTCCAAAAGGTATCTTCAACTTTTGTCACAATCCTGTAGTGCCCATTCCACTCCGCATCCTTTCCGATCGCATCATAAACAGTGCCAAGAGAATTAACCGCCAAATGATAATATCTGTTATTGCCGGAAAGAGGCTCTAAAAAGATCTCCACACTATCATCGGTAAAAACATTTCTATCTCGTTCTGTTTCAATTGCTTTCATAGCGCTGGGAGTAGGTTCCCGCAACACAACCTTTATGTACAGATATTCGGAATCATATAACATATAGGCTGTTGTTTGCTGTTCGGCTTTTTTTCCTCCTCCTGCCATAAGATAAAAATCCCGCAATGGTTCCGCCTTATCCCAATCAAGAGACGAGGTAACTTTTGCAATTTTTGCCGGGAATGGTTTTTCCTCTGTTTCTTTAATAAGGAGCTTCGTATCCACAAGGTTAAGATCTATTTCTTTCTCAAGAAAAGAAAAAAGCTCTTCTGGCATCACCGCGCGAAGCCGTCCCTTCCATCCATCCAACTCCTCAATGCTTTTCCGCAAAGAAGTTAATCGTTCTTCCTTTGATCCCTTCAAAGCAGAGAAACTCTTCAATTCAAGCGTTTGAAGCTCTTCTCCATGCGCAAGCGAACGCTTCTTTATACCTGAAATCGCATAATTGCGATACTCCTCCAATACCGCCACTCCTTGAGTGCCTCCTACAACTTTGGCGGCTGCTTTTTTAAAAGATTGGGTAGCCACATATCGTTCGGGCGCCCACATATAATCTGCGGCTGTTAGCCATGATGTTCCTGCGGAATCTTCATTCGCAGGCACCATAGGCAGAAAAATATATCCCGGACAATTTTTTGCATTTATCTCCCTGCTCCGATCTAACGGAGGAACAAATGCCGGAGAACCGCCTCTTTCAAAACCCGCAAAAAAATTATCCCAGACAACATGATACCTCTGAGTAAGTTGGCGCGCTTCTTCAATATCCTCTATTGTAGTGGGACAACTGATAAAACGAATTTCTTTCGGAAGAGATCCCACAATCTTTAGATACTCTTTTTTTACAGCAGAAAGACGTGCAAAATTTCCATACCACAACGGTAACATATAAAATGTAATATCCTGATGTTTTTCCCGAAGCCTTCTATATACCTCAGAGATAAAAAAGTGATGGGCTTTGGCTATGTCTCCACCAAATCTCTCTCTATCTTCCGGCTCCGACAACCGTTCCATACCTACATTCTGAAGATCATCAAAACTAAGTCCAAAATGACGATAACCCAATGCATACAACTGGGACATTTTTTCTACAATAATTGAAATATCTTCCTGCGAAGAGTACCGTATATTAGGGCTTCCTAAACGCGGAGAAAAAGCAATTCCAATATCTATAAAATAGTTTTTGGCAATATCAAAATAGTTTTGCAATAAAGTCAGCTCGTTCTTTGTAAATGGCTGGCGCCAAATACCAATAGAGTGGTTACCTCCAAACTTTCCTCCCATAAACGAGCCTGTATTATAAATAAAGTTACATCTTAACGAGGCTAACCGTTCTATGGCTTTTTCTTTTTTTCCAAACCACTGCAACCCCATTGCCATACCGCGAAATCCCAACGCGGGTCTATCCGCAATATCCGTAACAGACAAAAAAAGTCCACTCTTTTCTTTTTCAATAAGCTGTAACAAAGATTGAAATCCATAAAAACAGCCCTGCTCCCTATTAGAGCCTAAATATATAAAAGTTCCACGCCCTTTTTTTTCTACAGATAGAAAATATCCCTGATCGCCAAGGTCATTCCACTGTACCCGCGGAAAAACTTTTCTCATTCGGTTAGAGACATCCGACAAAGACTTGTCTCCAAGGATCAACAGAGTATCGGAATCATGCGGTACCGCAGAAGTAGAGAAAAAAAAAGGGATTTCTCGTTTCTTTAAGAATGGTTCCATCGCATTCTTTAAACGGATACTGGAATCATTTTCCTGGATAATCAAACGAGATAATGCCACCCGTTCTTTTCCTTCTTTACGTTGCCATGGTTCAGGCACTATCACCGGTCCTTCCAATGCCTCCATCTCTCGCAATACCCGTTGTTCTGTAAGAGGCTCTTTATGGACCCGCACCTGCACATCATCTATCCACCCTATACCAGTACAGGCAGTAAGTCCAAACATCACAGAGATCTTCTTTGTTCCTTTCGGAACCATTAATCTGTTTTCTATCTTTGTCCAATCACGGCTTCCCTCTTCACACAACAGGTCTGTATGACGTATCCGTTTTCCTTCCTCATCAAAAAAATATATAACGAACCGAAGCTTAAAATAACTTCCGGGACTAACCACATCCTGATACTTCACCCATGCAGAGACCTCAATCATACTTTGAGGCTCAGGAGAGAGAAACATATTGGAATGCACGGTAATGCCGCCGGTTCCAGAGGCTTTTTCAGGAGGCGTATAGGAAGTTGCCTCTATCTTCATTGCCTTCTTTCCGGAACGCGCTCCCTCCTCTATCCAGTAATGGTCTCCCTTTGTCCATCGTTTGCCATAATTCCAATTGTCAGGAGTTCCTGGGGTTTTTTGCGATTCAATCTCAAAATCTCCATTAGGAAGAATGTTTTCCGAACTAGCGGGAATAACAGGAATCACTACCAAAAAAGCAAAAAGAGCAAACCACCTCTTTACGCCATACCATTGGCATCTCATTCTATCCCTCCTACCGTGTGTATATGGCTTCTCTATACCATTGAAAAAAGATTATTATTCAAAACGAAAAAGATCCGTAAGCCCTACCCAATACACTCCGCTCTTTGAAAGAAGAGATTCCTTGCTCCGCCATTCCACATGTCCTCCCACAAAAAGAATGTTAATACCCTTGTTGTGGCGGTAAGCAGAGCGGTTCGCTCCATCGCTCTGAGAAGCGTCATGATACTTAGGATCCCAATAAAAGCCTCTCTGCTGATGATCTATTACCAAACCCTTATTGGAAAAAGGTACTGCTGAATATGCGCTCCCCGATGCAGTAAACGTATGAGTTTTATCAAATTTAGGATATTTTTTCAAAGGTAAACTTGTATTATACCCATAACTCCAGTAATAGCCTGGCCATCCAGAATTTGAACGCACATTCGGACATGTAAACCGTGTGTTAAGATTTCCCTGCACATACGGACTTAACCTTACATCAAACCATCCGGGAGCTGATGAATTGGGTGGAAAAAACTCATCATAATCCTGCAAATAAAGATGAAACGCCAATCCAATCTGTTTCAGGTTACTTACACACGCCACCTGTCGCGCCCGTTCTCTTGCCCTTGACAGAGCAGGAAGCAACATTGCCGCAAGAATAGCTATAATAGCGATCACCACAAGAAGTTCAATCAACGTGAAGCCGCTTTTTTTGCGAATCACTCTCATCGTTCTCCTCCGATATACATTCTTTTTGAGAAATTCTTTTCCATCAAGAGACTTCTTCTTTTACGTTGTTTCTCCCTGCATCAACTCTGGCTCCACCTCCTTTTGAAAAGGAATCTCGCCATTTTTTCGTCTCTTTGAATCCAGAAGGAATTGTATTCCTTCCCGAATCATTTCTTTCTTGGGAATCCTTATTGTGGTAAGATGCACGTTACTGCCGCCTCGCAAAGGAAGGCCATCATACCCTATCACCGCGATATCTTCCGGAATCCGCAACCCTACTTCTTGTATAGCGCGGATAGCGCCTATTGCCTTAAAATCACTACTACATAACAAAGCAGTAGGAACACTAGTATCTGCAAGCATTTTTTTTACAGCCGCATATCCTCCCGCAACACCAGATTCACAGGGAACTTCCACTATATTATTAGGATCAATCTTATGCAACGCAAGGGTATCTTTATATCCCGCAAGCCGTTCTCTATAGCCATAATATGACATTGTTCCAATCAGTATGCCTATTCTTCTATGCCCTTTTATCAACAGATATTCCGCAGCCTTTACCGCGCCGGTATAATTACTGTAAATAACAAAATTCCTCTCTTCGGGTTCCTTCTTTTCCAACTCTCCCAAGACAACATAAGGAATATTATTTTCTATAGCGAGTTCTAATGCCTTTTCCGCACGTTGCAAATGAAGAATCACAATACCTTCCACATGATTATCACGGATAAACTGCAACAGAGCTTTTTTATGCAGTGATAAAGGTATATAAAGAGGAAAACAGAAGGCCGATCCTTCCATAGAAAGACAATCCATCCATTCTCTTACATGAACAAGCAATGTACGGTCAAGAGAAATATCTCCTACAAGCGCATCCGCTCCATCAATATCAAGCGCAATACCAATCGTTACCTTCTTAAAAGGTCGTTCTGCGACAAAAGTTCCTTTTCCATTGATTACATAAAGCATTCCCTCATTCATCAGGTTGCTGACTGCCTGCCTTACCGTAATCAAGCTAACCCCATAGGTTTCTGCCAACGTATAAAGCGATGGGATCGCCTCTCCTGGTTTTATACGTTCTTCCTCAATCTCTTTCTTAAGAATATTCTGTATTTGATAATACAGAGGCACGCTTCTTTTCAAGGCAACCTTAGACATCTCCTCTCCCTATAGGCATTATACATAGTATACGCTTTAGTATACCCATACCAATCATCAACTGTCAAGAATTAGCCTTTTCCAATACAAGATGAGCCTGAAGGAGGTTACGGTTTCCACTGCAGATTGAGCCTGAAGAAATGATGAATCATAATAACAGCCACTATGACTATAACAATGAAAGACACGGCTCTAAGCAATATCAATAAAAAAAGAATAGAAATCAATCCTTCCTATTCTTCTCTTCAAACGAAAGCGCATCCACAGGACAGACCGAAATACAAAGCCCGCACTTAAGGCAATCCTTATCCGCCACAACTTGCATCCCCTGACTTCGGTAAGAATAAGGCTCTATTTGAATAGGGCAGACCTTTCCGCACAGAGTGCATTGCGTGCAACGTTCAGAGTTGATTATAACTCTTTTTTTTGCGCCGCTTATCCTGCTTGCGAGGGTTCCTATCGGACAAAAAGAACACCATACCCTCTGATGAATAAGTAATGTAAAGATAATTCCTAAGAGTGTGGTCAATGTAAGCAAGGTAACAAAAAACTTCCCTATGCTGTAAGGATTGGGCCATCGCCGCAGAACCTGAAGAATAACCATAGAAAAGAGAAAGGCAAGCATCACCATACAAAAAAAGATATGTTTAAATAGTGGAGGTATTCTCTTTTCTGGACTTCCCGCTTTTCCCAATGCATCATAAAAACTTCCCCGCGGACAATACCAATCACACCACTTTCGCCCCTTTAACAAACCAATACCAAGTAACATACAGAGAGGGATAAAAAAACCCAAGAGAGGATACTTCCACCCTCCCATAAGAATCAGAAGAAAAAGAATAGTAAAAACCCATTGTTTCCGCAACCGTTGCTGAAACAATCTGCTATATTCTCCTTTTCCCATGCTCCCCCTCTTCTCTTCCTTTACTCTTTATACAGGAAGTGATTTCACAATATGCGCCAAAGACCGAGAGATTCCTTCATACGGCTCTACTCCTGCTTCATACTCAAGGGAAACAAATCCATCATACCCGGCATCGCGGATAATCCTAAAACAACGCGAGAAATCTATATCGCCATCTCCCACAGGAACACTTTTCAATGACCCGTCTGGCTGTTGTTTCAAATCTTTTACATGCACCATTGCCGCATAAGGTGCGGTAGCAGAAACTCCATCCACTGGAAGTTCTCCATAATTCCAGAAATTCCCAATATCCACATTGGCTTTGAAAAAAGGAGAATCAATCTTTTCTATATAGTAAAGCATCTGCGAAGAAGTCGCGGCAAGACCCCCATGATCTTCAAGCGCAAGAACAACCCCTTTCCCTGCGGCATATTCTGTACATTCAGAAAAACAGTCACAGATAAGATCCTTCCCCTCATCCCATGAAAGCCCTTCTCTTCCGCCCGCAAAAATACGCAACACCTTTGCTTCCAATTGTGCGGCATCATCAATGGCAGTTTTCACTTTCTGCAACTCTTCTCCTACCTTTTCCGTTCCTACTACTGCTCCAAAATTATTCCCCACAATATATCCTGAAAGCGCAACTCCATAGTCCTTAAGCCAGGATTTGGTCTGCGCCATTTCCTCTTCTTTATTCTTCCAATAATAACCAAGGTCAACGCCCTGAAACCCAGTCTTTGCCGCATACTCAATAAAACTTTGCACTGTCATCTCTTTATTCGCAAACATCTTACTGCAACTATAAATCGTGATACTTGCTTTCATCTCTCCTCCTAAAGTAAATCCATTCATCCTAAAAAAATTATTCTCACATTAAGTATCAGTATATCATATTCCCTCACACAGATAAGGTAAAGAAATAACCGTAGCAATTCTATAAAAAAAAGCACATTTCCATTACTGCTATTTTTCTTTTCTTCTTGAATAACAATTTAGACTTTTTGAAGAATACCCAGCAATCATTTCCTTCTTTTCCTTTTTACGCATCCGTTTAATAGATGCTTCGCGGATAAGCGCTTCGGCCTTTGTGCGGCATCGTTCCATAAAAACCAGTTCAACCGGCGTAAAAGAACGGGTAAACTTTCCTCCTTTTCCCGCCAGGTGTTCTGTAATTCTTCGAGAAACATCGGTAGTAATACCTGTATAAAAGGCATTATTGCAACATCTCAACATATACACATACCACGCGGTTTCCTTTCCTTCCGCCTTTGTATGCATCTCTTGCGCTTTCTTTTCTCTTATTGACATACGATTACCTTATGTTGCACCATATCCTTTTTTTACTTCAATAGACCCACCCGCCTTCATAGTGTATACTAAAAGAATTATTCCTGCTTTTCTTACTGAAAAAAAAGGAAGAGATGGCTCCCTACGCGAGAAAAACTTTGTATACCAACAGTACGACACATACTTGCATTACAATAGAAACAAAGAACTCTCGCAACCTCTGGAACAATCCTCATCCCGCCTTTCTCCGATCACTCTTCCCATTCACTCTATTACCACAACACCCTTTCACATAAGGAGAAAAATAAATGAAGAAAATCTATTCTATGCAAGATATCGCTCCCACCATCAGCAATATTCTCGCAATCCCTCTTCCTGCATCCGCACAAGGCACAGCCATTCCGGAAATTACCACAGCCCTCGCAGGAGTTCAAAAAGTAGCGCTTCTTGTTCCCGATGCATTGGGACTTTTCGCCTATAATCTCTGGAAAAATGAAATGCCATGGTTTTCTTCTCTCTATGAAGACCACGGTATCATTATACAATCTGTTATGAAATCCATCACTCCCATTAATTTTGCCACCATGTTAACAGGAACCGACCTCAAAGGTCATGGTATCGCTATACGCACCAACGACCTTCTCTGCGAAAGCCTCTTTGACGTAATCCGAAAACAGGGAGGAAAAAGTGCAGGCATAGGATTAAACAAATATACCGGCACCGAACTTCTTGCACGCTATGCCGACATTCCCGGCAATGCAGGCGATGGCACCGACGATACCATTGCAGAAATAATCATAAAGATCGCAACCGAACATTCGCCAAACTTTCTTATCGCACAGTTTGGAAGAGTAGACGATGCGTTTCATAAATATGGGCCTTCTGCGCCAGAAATCGGACCCATGCTGAAAGCTACCGACAGCCGCCTTCAACAAACAGCCGCAACCCTTACTGCGAATGGATATGGAGTTATCATCCATGCAGACCACGGCCAACATGACGTTATTCCCGCCCCTCCCCTCGGAGAAGGAAAACGCGGCACCCATGGAACCGAAGCAGACGAAGATCGGCTGGTACCTTGTATCTGGATACGATAAAATAGATAATATAACCATAAAAACCTATTACTCACTCAGGGAGAAAGAATGGAATCCGCAGTTTTTTCAGGATTTAATCAATCCATACCATTTCACAGGGCCCTATCCATGATCCGCAATGCGGGCTTCTCTATAACAGCCCTGGGAGGATGCCTTTCCCATATGGATTACACCATCAAAGAAAACCTTAATATCATATCAACCCTTCTCCGCAACTATGATCTCAGAGTAGACTCTGTACATGCCCCTTTTCCAGAAGCCGATTACCTCTTCTCCCTTGATAAAGAGGAACGCGAAGATTCTATCCAACACTGCAAATTCGCCTGCGATGCGGCAAATGCGGTTGAAAGCAGAATTGTGGTTCTGCATATTGTCCAACCCTATGACATCAAAGATCGGCCAACACAGAAAAAAATGGAAGAAGAAGGGAAAAAAAGCATAGAATCCCTTATCCGCTATGCAGAAAAAAGAAATGTAAAACTCGCCCTTGAAAACGGACAAAGACCTTGGTACGACGAAGTTCTTACCGCCTTTCTTAAAGAATTCAATTGTCCACAGGTAGGGTTTTGCTATGATTCTGGGCATGCGCATGTGCAAGGCTCTTCTTTTTCCTTACTCAAAGAGTTTCACAACCGCCTCCTCACAGTCCATATCCACGACAATCCAGGCAAAGATACCCATTTCCTTCCCTATGAAGGAAGCATTAACTGGGACGAATTCAAAAAAATCTTCCATACTATTCACTATTCCGGCACCCTTCTTCTTGAACCCCATATGGAAGGCAGCAGATTTACCGATCCAGTATATTTTCTCAAAGAAGCAAAAGAACGCGCGGACAAACTTCTTACCCTTCCAGCAAGGTAAATCAGGATCCTTTGCCACTAACTCTTCACACGCTACAAAAAAATATAGTATACTAATATGATTTTAGATTTTGCCGGGGTGGCGGAATGGCAGACGCAACGGACTTAAAATCCGTAGGAAAGTAATTTCCGTGAGGGTTCAACTCCCTTCCCCGGCACTACTCTTCTGTGTAGGGAGTTGAAGAGAGCGAAGTGGAAAGATTGCGAGCGGGCGCAGCAATCTTCGCGAGTGGCCGACCTG